>Ga0123352_10004834_pt1 | contig 20022 bp, 13 predicted proteins | sample TergutLab28metaG_FD_89700 | JGI IMG/M metagenome (GOLD analysis project Ga0123352, IMG submission 89700) | Labiotermes labralis P1 segment gut microbial communities from Petit-Saut dam, French Guiana - Lab288 P1 | ecosystem: Host-associated > Arthropoda: Insects > Digestive system > Gut ...
CGGTGTGGCCCAGAGGGTGGGTAGAGGTATAGCTCTACTCTTCCATGACCGCGGCACTAGAAGGGGGTGAGTGGTCAGCAGCACGCCTCGGCCGCACTTTACCCCCGGGAAAGACCCGGTACCAATTGTGCAGGAGGCTGGGTAGGCCCCAGGGCCGGTCTGGACGGACGGAAAATCTCATCCCCACAGGGACTCGATCCCGGACCGTCCAGCCCGTAGTCAGTCGCTATACCGACTGAGCTAACCTTCCCACTGTATACTGTGGTAGACATCTAAAATATTCATTATGACGAAGTACGAGTATTCCTATTTATTATATTGGTATTGCTGTATAAACCCGATAGTTATCATTAATGTCGGAGTGTTTTTACCCCTAGTGGTAATTCGAAATAACGATAAATATGGTTTTGTGGCCTCTTTAAAGACGGTTTTTTTTGTGTACATGTTTGTTGTACTGTTTGTCGTTTTTTTTATAGTTACATTTGGAGCAGATACTATTGATCCTCGCACATCCACTGTCAGAGACACACTGAAACTGCTGTAGCCACGCTGTTAGGTTATGGTGTTTTGTTGAAGTAACGTCATCTCCCCTTCATCATGCCCTACTAGCATCGTTCTTATTTATAGCCTCTTCCAAAGCGAGTTCGGCACAGAGTGCGGTCAATGTTTTCTCTTTCAATATTCTGTTTACACTTGTTTCCTTAAGGTCATCCAGTACCTGCTTCCATCTACATACTCATCTTCCTTTCGGTTCTATCCTTCCTTTTTTCTTTCCTTCAATGACGTGTTTTAGAAGGCACTTCCTACGTGAGATGTGACTAATTCAATTAGCATTCCTTTATTTATATTAAGGATAATCCTGTACTCCTTGGCTCTGAGTAATACTTCATTATTCGCAGGACCGATCTAATTGATCTTCTCCATCCTCTATCAATACTACATATTAAAACTCTCCAAGTATTTTTTATTTACTTTTCGAAGTGTTCAAATTTCAGCACCGTGTAGAGGTATGCTCCAAATGTAGCACTTTACTAGTTTCTTCCTTAAGTTTAAGTCCAGTTTGTTCGTTAAAAGAGCGCCCTCCTTGTTGACGTGATAATCATGGATTTAATTTCACGTGCATATATTCCATCATTTGAAATCGTACGACCTAAATACTTGAAATATTTTATATTCTCCATTTTTTTTTGGTATAACATAATCTGTGCTGACGAGGATTGCCTTGAGATTCTCATCACCTCTATTTTTTCCACACTCATTTCCATTCCATAAATCTTCCAATTTCAATTAGTCTTTCAGCCATGGCCTGAAGCACCGATTCTTCCATAGCCCGTAGCACAAGATCAACTGCATATTTCACAGTGCGGAATTGCTTGTCCTCTTTGTTTTAGGTATAGAAACCTTTCAAGATTTTCCTTGATAAGGCATTTGCTGTATACGTTGAATAGAATCGCCGGAAAACAGCATCTTTGTCTAACCCCTATTTCAGTCTTCACACTTCTTGCATCCCCCAAGTCCAGTTCTACTTTAATACTCCGATCAAGGTGCAGTTTGATGATAAATTTTTATTCATGCTAGTCGATGCCAATTTACTTTAGGATATCAACTAATTTGGTCCAATTTACACAGTCAAATGCCTTCTGCCAGTCTATGAAGCAAGCGCACACGTCTTCATCTGTTTCCACATTTCTTTCTGATATAATTCTTAGCATCTGAATAGCAACCCTAGTTCCTTTCCTCTCCTAAATTCAATCTAGTCTTTTCCATGTACGTCCTCAATTTCCCTTCCAATTACTTTTGTAGTAACCGTGCTACTATCTTTGCTGTATGTGCGATGAGTCTCACTGTGCAATGGTCGCTGCATTTTGTTTCTTTTGGCTCCTTCTTTAAGGCAATCACTGTAAATTCAGTGACATCCATGGGTCGCGCGTAATTTTAGGCTTCCACTGCGATGTAGATGAGGTATGCCTTCTTGTGGGACGTTACGCAGCGTAGCTTGGTAATTCTTTACTGACGTTTCAGCATAACCCGTCGGTTCTATTGTTCAAGGGCCAAGAAATCCAAGTAGAAAATGGATTTCTTTACCCTTGAATTTGGGACCGAAAAGTTGTCCCGAAATTTCGTTAAGGAATTACCACTCTACGCTGCGTAATGTCCCAGAAGAGGGCATATCTCATCGAATGCTTGAGCCACTCTCCAGTTTCACATGTGTTGTTGAATCAGTTGCGTCATTAGTTTGAGATCGTCGTCTTCCAACAATCTGAGGTCATCCCCAGTTGCATCATCATCTCCTGTGGCCTACTTATCTTCTGGCTCGTAACATTTTTCCACTTCACCGTGCGAAATATAGGCGTCTTCTTCTTCTGCATTTGTGCGTCTTCAGGTTTATTTCCACGTTTTCTGGTATCTCCATCATAGAGCTCAGTAATATATTTCTCCCAAATTTTCAGTACTCCTCTCTGATCTCCTGTCACATTCTGTCGAGTCTTCGATTCTGTATTTTGAATACCATGATTTTCGTTCAACCTATTTTCTTTTTCTTCTTGTACATTAAATCATAATGTCCTATTGTCCGAACTTCCATGATCTCGTACACATACGCTGCCAAAATATTTAATCTTTGCCTTGTCTGTGGCATTTTTTAAATCGTCCTTTATTCTTCTATAATTCTGCCTTTCTTCATCCTTCGTTGTGGATATTCTTCCACTTCATTGCGTCCCCCAAATTAATTATAATTTCCTGTGTAATACAAGACTTCTTTGGTCTCCTGTCGTCTTTCCTAATCAAATCACCCGTATATAACACACATTTTTTATATTGTTCCACGTAGTAGCATATAAAAGACATTATATTCTTTGACAGTATTTTTGTCACTGATATGGGTTTCCTTTCTCCTTTCCTTTCAGTTTCACTTACATGTGCAAAAGTTTTTCTTTTATGTGTTCCTCCAACCAAATGTTTTATGCATTCTTTGTTTCTCCTTGTCACAAGCCTTTCTCTTTTCACCTGTCATGACGTGTTTTTTTATCATGTTATTACGTGAAAAGTGCAAGTTTAGAATCTTCTTTCCCTGTTACTGTCACAATGTTTCTGTTGACTTTAATTCAAAACACCCCTTCTCTTATAAGTTCTCTTTTTTACTAAATCTCATAAATTGTGAATTATTTTCTCAACAGATGATTCCAGGAAACAGCAACACGTACACCGTGACGGAGAAGCGGTTAGACCCACCTGTGTTGGCTACCAAGATTCGGATCGTGCCTTTCAGTGAACATGTTCGCACTGTTTGCATGCGGGTGGAGCTTTTGGGATATCGCTGGCATGGTGAGTGAATTTCACCTGTTTCTTTTAATATGATACTAATTCACACACGGCTAGAGCTCTTGGATATTGTGGCACAGAAAGTGAACTGAACCTGTTTCAGTGCAAATGTTCTCACTTCTAATGCATGTGGAGCTTATGAATGTCGCTGGCATGGTAATTACCGTAAGTTAATTGAAACAGAATCAGTGAACATGTTCGCACTCTTTTCATGTGGGTGGAGCTTGTGTGATGTCGCCACCCTGATAAGTTAACTGAACCTGTTTCAGGGAACATATTTTTCTTTTTACTGTGTGTGTTGGGGTAGAGCCTGTGCGGTGTCGCGAGCACGGCGTAAAAATGTATGTGCGAGTACATATTTATTTATTCCTTCATTCCTTTTTGTTTGTTAGAATATCTCAGTCGTAACTTTAATCCAACTGAACAATGAACACAATTTGAGTTATTGTAGGTTTATCTCTAATATTCACGCCTTCTCCAATAATTTATTTTGATGATCGGAATACACTTCAGTTCCATCCCTCACCAAACGGAGATCTACAAAGCCTTATATCATTTCGCTCTATTCTGTTCTCTTGGTAAACAGTTTTAGGGCAATGTACGGTATGGCACAAATTTCAACATCTGTAAGTAAGTAGACTGTGATAGGAAACTTTTTTAAAACCCCCATGACTAAACGTTTCCGGCTGACAAACCTTATTATCCTCAAATAAAGTATGGTAAAAAATGTTAAGTGTAATGCATGTTACTGTTGATGATCTTCGGCTATGTAAACACCCAGCAGATTAACAAAAAAGTGTTTCTGAAAGCGTTTGTTTAAACAGCTGCAGTCCTGGCTAGAAAAATTTGTGTAGCTTTTAACTACACAAAACTTAAGATCTTCAGAAGAAGAGGCAAAGTGGAGGGTTTCACGGTGCCTAGATACCATTTGGGGACGATGTGGTATAAGTAACGAAGATAATGGATTCCAGTGTGCTGGCAGTTAATCCAGGTTTATGGGATTATGAGAACTTCCTACCACCAATCTGATACATAACCTAACTCCCTCGAAACCCAAATCTACCAGCATCCACTACAGTAGGTAGTCACACAGTAAGTAAAATAGATAGATGGAGCGTAATAGGAGTAGGTGACTACAGCAATATGCATATCGGGTGGCTGCTAGCTAGCTAACGTGATTTAGGTAGACGGTTCAGTGGACGAGGATAATCCATAGTCTGCAGTTTAGCGTGGCTGGAAGGTTTAACAGCAGTTCCGCCTTACAACACCTCTCCCACCCCGAACGCAATCAGTACCCCCTTTCAGCACAGCCAGCTTTTTGTACAGTAATTGTCTCCATAGCGCTGATCGGCCGAAGAAATATTCAGTAAAAGCATAGGGAAAGGACGAACGGTTCTGTGGCACCCATATGAAGAAAATAAGGACTCAGTGACATGCTATTTGCTAATTCCGACCACAGGGGTTACACTGCAACAAGATTTTCAAATGTTGTACTCCGTAACGTGGTACACACGCTTATATGAGATGTTCGTTACATTGAGAGTACCAAACGGTTTTACTAAACATGAGCACATGCAATTTTGTTTACTCCTATAAGAAGAGTGTGACCCTCCCTGTGCCAATTTTTACAAAACTTAGAAATTCTCAACAGTATTATATTTAGAGTTTTCCCCCCCCCGCATTGTACCCAACTTGGACAAGGATAAATAAATGAATTACAATTCATTTACGCCCTTAATTCAATTCCAAAATAATCAGTAGTTTTTGTAGACGTATCTTGTACGGTATTTTAATGAAATCGGACGAAGAATGTGGAAAATACGGGGAAATGTTTATTTACGCACATATGTAAAATACGGCTAGTGCTAAAGCGATTTTTAGGAAATTAAATATTTCTCATTGGCCTTACGTGGAGATATTTTGTACCGAATTTTATCCACATCGCTCACTAATGTAGGAAGTCCTGGTAGAAATTTATTTATACCACTGGTTAAAGAATGACGTCACGAAGCCGATTTTCACAAAACCCACGCTTACTCGACAATTTTTTGTAAAGAAATTTAATACCAAATTTCATGGAAGTCCGACAAGGGATTTAGTCACTGACACTGGGACACGGAAAGAAGAACGGACAGACCGGTCTCCTCATAAAGCTCTCTTTTTTACTCATAAACAAGGCCAATTTCACGATCTTCCACCCTGCAGTAAACGGTCAGTCTCGTTCTGCTAGAGTGAGTCAGAAGGCATCCGGAAAAGTGTGTGTTTTTAAATTTTGTTGTGATATTTATACTATGTTCTGAGGTCACACGGAGACTTGTGGACAAATGCATTGAAAATGCGGGTGATTGTGTGCAAAAATTATGTTACTGCAGAGATTGAAATATTGTATTGGTTTGAAAAAATACATTCCGTATAAGGTTAGCTACCCACCCTTATTGGTAAGTGGGGTGTAACATTTTAAAAATTTCGGGCGTGCTACTTTCAGGACTCAGTGGGGTTGTAAATGGAAGTAGTAACTGGAGTAACGTCTTGACCATAACGTTTGGTTAAACAGTAAAAAAGATGATTATGATATGTGCTTCGAACATTCCATTGAGATTTTGTACACCTTGATTTTGAAGGAAAAACAAAAAACAAAAAATAAAAAATAAAAATTTTTGTATCTGAGTGAAGAGCGAGTAACGATTATGAAGCATTAAGTGCTGGTTAAGAAGCTCAGTAGTTTTTCGTACATAAATCGTGTATAGTGGAAAATGCCAATAACGGAACCGCAAAGGACCGAAATTTTTGGTTCCGTTTAACACAGGTACTTAAAGTGGGGTTAGGCGGGACTTTAAAATTTTTCCGCTAGACTTGTTTCGTTTTTACCAGGTTACCTTTAATATAGGTTTCACTGTAGTACTGTCTCACTACTGTTATACTGCATATTGAGATGAATAAAGCTAATGTAAATCTGTACTCAAATTTATGTTTATTTTTTTCTGAGTCAGAGCTTTGTATTTATTTATTTATTCAAGATGTCTCAGGTGGCTTTACAATGTGTGTATTTACAAAGCATTTTGGACTCTGCCGAAGTTCCTTAGATAATCGGTAATTTGGTTGGAAGGATCATATTCTCACGAAATCCATCAACATGCCACGATGAGAGAACTGATTGGATAATCAGCTGAGCCATAGTACAGCAATTGTGTTCTATCACGTGTTTTTCTCGCTTAAAACCTTACAAAAAATGAATAAAGATGGCCTTAATCGTACGGAAAATTTTGTTCCAATCGCTATCGAGTAGTACTGCGAATAAACGACGTGGAATCTTCTGCCCTAATTACTGCACATGCTGCGCACCAACTGCACACTGGGCAGAGAAACCTGCATGAAAAGGTGTTTCGATAAGTGTTTATTAAACTTTCTATCGCTTTCAGCAACAGAAACTGCTGAATCTGCTTCATTCCAAAACCGTACCTTGTACCGGCGGGGAAGGGGAGGGGGGAGCTTCTATCCCTGACAATAGCACAAATACAGAATATTTCGGTTCACTTAATATTCAAAGCTCTGTTGTTTTTGCATCCATTTTTATTATTGGCTACTTACAGTTGGGTTCTCATTGGATACCATAGCTATCTAACTCCATGGACAAGGGTCCTTCTTGAGAAGCTAATAGGTTCTCAGTCAAGAAATTCCCTGTATTTGATGGGATCCGAAGGTTCTGTACAGCCCGCAACCTTTCCCTATTCTGAGCCAGATCAGTACAGTCCGTGCTGTCCATCCCACTTCATAAAGATCCATTTTCATATAATCTTTCCATCTGCGCCTGGGTCTTCCAAGTGGTCTGTTTCTCTCACGTTTCCCCACCAAAACTCTGCATATACCTCTCCCCTCCCCCCATAACTTTTACATGCCCGACCATCTAATTTTTCTCGATTTAATCACCCGGATAATATTTGGTGATGAATACAGATCATTACCCTCCTCATTATATAGTTTTCTCTATCCCCTGTTACCTCTTCCCTCCTAGGCCCAAATATACTCATCACCCTATTCTCAAACACCCTTAGTCTACATTCCTGTCTCAATATGAGCGACCAAGTTTCACACCCATATAAAACAACAGACAAAATTATATCTATGTATATTTTAATTTTTATATTTTTGGATAACAAACTAGGAGACAAAAGACTCGTCACCAAATGATAGCAAGCATTTCCTGACTTCAGTCTGCTCTGAATTTCCTCCCGAATGGAATTTTGATTCGTTAGAGTTATTTCCAAATATTTGATATGTTTCACCATTTCGAAGAATTTATTATGCCCTTATATTGTGATATATTTTCCTGCATTCTAATCTCGAGACATGCCCATGTACTTAGTGTTCCCAGCATTTACTTCTGGAGGAGTCTCCTTACTAGAGCCTAATGAAGTTCCTGTGTGTTTCTTTTTAACATTTACGCTTCCGCCCAATATATTAACACCAGCATAAAATAGAATCCTATTTGTACCATTTCATTTCAAATCTTCCTGATTTACCTCTCCTCCTAATGACATATGCTAAAGCAAAGTTGAAAAGCAATGAGGATAAAGCATCTCCTTGTTTAAAACTATGCTTAAAAGGAAACATGTCAGACAAATGTTTGCCTACCCGGACTCTGCTGTAGGTTTCACTCAGACACATTTTTATTAGCCTTAGTAGTTTCATGGGTTTACCAAACTCAATGAGACTTTTGTACAAGACCTCCCTCCTAACTGAATCATGGGCTGTCTTAAAGTATATAAATAGATGATGCGCTGCCTCATTTTATTCCTACTTTTTCTCAGGTATTTGACGAATGTGGGATATATGATCAGTAGTTGATCTGTTGCGTCGAAACCCATACTGATGATCCCCAATAATATTCTCCACGTGTGAAATTAACCTTGACGGCAGGATGTTGGACAAAATTTGACAATGTGATGTGTCTCCATAAGAAATACAGCCTCGTTTATTACCCTTATCATAAAAAGGCGCATTTAAATTAATCGTTTAAATATAACTTATGTATTAAGTTAACGTCGCTTATTATTCCGTTTTCGGAACAATAATAATAATTATTATTATTATTTTATAATAACTTTATACAAAGTGCTTGTAAGAAGAAGCCTCTCCACTTTTACTATTTTTGTGTGCCAGTGTCCTACCTGATGATGGCTAATGTGGACAGCCGAAACATGAAGTAGTATCGAGTGAAATCGTATTGAAAAGATCTTAATAGTTATGTTTATCGGAGAGTAAAAATTTGATTAGAAATACAAAAGGGGATGATGCCATCTATGACCCTCTGTAATTTTTCTCCCAAGTCCTCTTTATGCCCGAGCTATCATTCTTGTTCTCCAAAGCTGCAAACCTGTTTGTAGTCTCAATCTGATACTGTTTCTTAACCTCCAGCTCATTTCGCTTCCTGAGATTAAATCTTTCCCCATCAAAATTCTGTGCTGCTTTTTTACTTCCTGTCAATCTTTCCCTAACTCTTTCAACCACCAAATAGTGATCAGTATAACAATCAGCTCCCCTGAAACTTCGTAATCTAGTATGCTCGAATACCATATCGCGTCTATCAATAAGTGATCAATCTGGTTGTGAGTCCTCCCATCAGGAGAGGTACACTTACATGTATAGGTACATGTACAGAGGGAACATAGTGCTCTTAACAACTAGATTTTTTGATGTGACAAATTTTACTATTCTAATAATATTATCATTACAATCCTGATGTAGGCTCTCATTCCAAATTGTCGGTTTGAAGATATCCACTTCCCCCAGTTTTGTATCAAAATCTCCTAACAAAATTTTTTATGGTATTTTAGGAAATAATTGAAAACCTGCACTAATTCCTCGTAAAAACTGTGCTTTGAGTCATCACTTTTGTCCTCAGGTGATGCATGCACATTCAAAACAATGACTAAACCAACCACCTCTCAGAACTGTTTATGACAACCTATCACCAATAAACTCTACTCTCTTAACTGATGATAATATTATGTGGCGCACAAAAAATTCTATTCCCAATTAATATTTTAGTTTCCTCTTCCATTGAAAAAATTATAATCCCCTACTTTTACCGTGCCCCCTTTGTTCCACCTAACCTCCTCAACACCCACCAAATCTAATTTAGACCTCGCTAATTTTGTGGCCACTGCTTTTATTGACCCTAACCTGCACAGGCTCCTCTCGATCCAAGTGCCGAATCTCATGTCCCTTTCCATGGTTTACATTGTACCACAGGAACAGTTAGTCCAAGTCCGAGGCAACTGGATACCACAAAAAAGTAAAATAAATCATATCAGTTACAGTTAACGGTTTTTTTTATTATTTTTAGGAAAGTGTTAGGATTTTCCTGGAATACCTTCTTACGACTGCAGGTCGTATCGAAGTATTTTACAATGAAACTGTACTTTTGAAGTTTTCTTTGATAACTCCGCATGAGAACTAGATTCTTCCTCTCGTTAGCTACAGTCTGAAAAAATTTGACCTCTTTTATCCACTCGTCTGTTTTATTCAATATGTTCCCTGAGAAATAACGAGTTTCAGCTGAATATGTATGCTCCTTATTATAACAGTTTAGTGTGGCAGACACCAGTAGGTGGCGCTCAACCGTTGGGGTCATCCTTTCGTGAAAATATCTCATTTATTTACCCGAGGATTGGAATCCGATCTGGAGTCACGTGGAGAAGCTGAAAGCGCAGGCAGAGGGCATTATGGACGAGTGTTTGGAAGAATTTATCTTGCGCTTGGTCCCCCCTCATCTAAGCAAAGGATAGAAGCGATTCTTCATTCACTAGTTGGTCTGGAGTGCAAGAACTTGAACATGATTGAAGTATTCTGTTGGGCTGATAATTCGTTCTGAATGATAAGCTTCTTCATATTAACTTTGGCAAAATATTGTACTTATCCCATATTATTGATAAGCTGGTTTGTTGATGTTGAAGACGAATGGAACGGTTTGATTTACAGAAACGTCTCATGGTGTGGAAGAATACACTGATGACAAATTGTTAGCCTCGGCGTACCTGGAAGTTGTATGAATATTGTTCACGTGTGCTGGATGTTTCGCGGTATATACGTAGTATTTAAATTTGCTCTCTAATTAAATATACACTCCTGACTGGTCGATTAAGTCTATAGTTTTCGTCTTTTATTTAATCAAGGGTCTAACAAAATTCCCCTTCATCCAGACTGGCCCTGATACCACATCACAGACGGTCAGAAACGAACTCCACGTAAGATATTATTTTTTTATTTCATTTTGCGAAGTTGAAAGAAGCCCTTTATTTTTGATAGGAATTTATAACATTTTTACACACATGTTTTTTAGTATAAATTTTACACAGTATTTGAAATTAGGGGACGTCCTTTAGTCTCGGAGAGTTGGTAGCCCTGGACCCTTCTGGAATTAACGTTTCGCCGCTAGAATGAGGCATTTGTGCCATTGCATCAACCGAAAGCTTGGTTTATGGGAGAGAGTAAAGCAGTCTCATGCTTTGTTCGGCACATTTTGATGACAGTGTTATTGGCAGCTTGTCAGTTGTGTTTGGATTTAATGCAGATCATTTCAGTTACATTTGCTTTCGAAATAAGTAAGCACTGCGAAAGCTGTCTTTTTCTTTGATGTGAAGATACATTCAAGACAGTGTTTGATCTTGCTTGAAGCATTTCAAATGCCACTTGTATGAGGACACAGTAGTTTCTTGTGGTTTACGAGTCCTTTTCATCTGGACAGCCATAATGCCGCTACCAGTCACTTGTAATTTTTCGTATCGACCATGCTTCTTCAGAGCGTCAAAATTGAAGGAAAAATTGTAGGAAGAGGCACATAGAGGTCGGAGAAAATGAAGCAACCTGGCCAGAAATTAATACCAAAAGAAGTGTCAAAGTGAAAAACCGCCCACTCTTTTAATTTGCAGAAAGTAACGTGTTGTCTAGCACAGAAATATACCCGTTAAATGGAAGTGTTTGAATGAGAGGGATTGTCTACCTTCTCAATTTCCGGAAATTCCTCAACCTACAGAAGGAAATACTGCTGAAGATGAAGTAATTGACATTCGTACCGCGTCAACAAAAGATGACCTTCTACGGCAGTTCTGAAGAAAATATCGTCACTTCTTATTGGCGGTTGGCGTAGACGAACTTTGGGATCCAGCTAAGGCAAAACAACCAAACAGGCAAAGGAGAAAATGGCCAGCCGAAGGAGAACAAAACTGCAAATTGTGTACTCTTTGGCGCCAAATTTCACTAAAACTTGCAGAAGACTAACAGCCTTATGTGCAGATACCTTACATGGATTTCAACCAAACCCCTTAATAAGTGTGGGAAATATGGATAGTAACATACGTGAAGATGGTACAAGCCTGGAGTGGCTTGTATCTTGTTGCCGATAATGGTGACCGATAGAAATTATTTACACCGCTAAGCGAACATTTCTTATATTAATTTATTATTAATTAGACATTCCGTATCTTTATATTGACGCCGATTAATGCATTATTAATGTAGAGATAAAGTCGTAATTTGATGAAATACAGAACGTGAGGGGCTGCCGGAATCTTCCCTATATTAAAAACAACTTAACGTAGTTGGAGGTTTTTATGGCTGAATATTTAAATGTGAGATTAACGTTAGTGTTTCGCCGATTAGTGTTATACCCAACACTTTGGCATGTGAGAAACCATTACGGGTAAATGTGTGTTGAATGAGTAGTAGAATCGCTACATGTTTATAGAATTGTGATGTTTCGAGTACGTCAAGTATTTGACTATCACTTTAGGTTTTTTTTTTGCAAAGGATAAATATACAGTACGAACTGAGGCACTTGTGAAATTTACTGTCGTTTCCTGCTGCCAACTTGTGACCCTGTTTTTAATTACTAGCCGTAATCCACATTTCAGCATAATACTCAGATACAGACAGACGAAAAGGCGAAAACAATACGCAACATGAAAATATTACAAGTAGTTTTTTAAATCTTAAGTGGTGGACAGGCAGACAAAATATTCTTAATGGTATTTATTTGTTTTTAATTTCACCTTCAATGTAATTTTGAACAGCTGATGTTGTACCCGAATATTTGACAATTGCCCAATATTTGCTGGATTCGCTCGGTGTTTTGAACTACGAGTTTGTCCTGCACTCCGATAAGGAGACATTCCTTTTGCTTCTGAGGTGCTGCAGTCCAACACGGGCCTCGGTCTCTTCATTCTTGAAGTTTCTAGGTCACACAAAACTACGCACCACAATCTGTATAACTCCTTCCTACGGGTGATCAGTTCGTAGCAGAGACCTCTGCCTGACAACACACAGCACTCACATCAGTCAAATCCAGGCCGTCGGCAGGATTTGAATCCGCAATCTCAGCAGACAGGCGGCTGCAGGACTACGCTTTAGACTGTCCGGCCACTGGGACCGGCAAAAAGGACACAATAACATAATAATTTCCTTACTTTCTCTTCTATCGTAGCCTACTAGTACAAAGCAATGACAATAAACAGTCGTGAGAACTGCGCCCTTCTGGGTTATTATGCAGCGAGTAGTGTTAATTTCTTACCGACGTTTCGGGACAACATATCGGTCCCATCCTCAGGGTTCAAAAATCTAAGAAGAGAACATGTAGCCCCAGTTTTTGAGCTCTGAAGTTGGGGTAAATAGTTTACCCGAAATGTCGGTAAGAAATTACCACTACTCGCTGCGTAGTAACCTAGAAGACCGCTGTTATCACCTGCTTCGCGGCGGAAGACTGAAATCACGCACAATAAACTGTCGTGTTAATTGGGCCAGATGGTTGATTATATTAGTTAATTTAACTTGTAGGAACAGTACTTTGCATGACCCTTTAAAGCACATCCATAGTGTTACAGAAAGTGTTACATACAATACGATTTTCAGGATAAATAAGGAGTGTTTTCCTAAATATAATTAGTCGAATATTTTTGTAATTAAGATAGAGTATGTTTTCTGTAAGGCATTTGTTGAATGTTTAATTTTTATTTACAGGAATTTCAAACATAAAATTTGCGAAAGTGGACTTTAAAAACTGTTGAATTAAATATGAGGAAGCAATTAGCAGGTAGGCCTGCCGGGCAGCGAAGAATAATGCTGCGGAGTACCTAGTGATATCTGCGTGTAACAGGTGTGTTGGTACACAAGATGTCACTTTATTTGACGTTGCAATCTGCAGATATAGTATCACTGTATGCGTTCTGTAGCATTTGCCTGAAGGGCAATCCATCATGAATATTTCACTGTCAGAAGTAATACATTCTGATTACGAATCAGCGTCATTTTGCACGTAGGATCATCCTCACTTGAAACTGGCAGTTTGTTACGCGTTTCCCAACAGCTCATACATATTTGTTTTGTGGTTGACTGTCGCTAAGGGTAGTAATGCACGTATCTGTGTTGCAGTAATGCTAATAATAAGCAAAACAATATTTGTGCTGTCATAGACTGATTGCTGAGAACAACTGCAGCAGGAATTAGGATTGTTGAATATAAAGTGTACGAAATATTCCATATGGAATTATATCAAACTTTATTTAATTATTTGAAGTGAGTGCTTACAGATCTCACGGAAACAACGTATTGAGTATAGTGAAAGAAAAATTGTCCTTGTACACGCCATGACGGCATGTAAGGAGAGAGGATGTATAGATCCATTCATACTTAACCTCAGCACTAGATGGAGATAAGCGGTCAGATTGACACCCTGGTCGCTTTACCTCCCGGGGGAAGAGCCCCCGGTGCCCTGTAATTAGGAGGCTGGGTCGGTTCCATCGACACAATTGATATTTTGGAGAAGAGAAACTTTCCTGACGTTGATAGCGTATAGCCTAGTCACTGTACCGCCTACCGCTGCCCCAACTTACTAAAAGAGGGAGCATATGCGAGTAATTGTAAAATATCTGCGTCTGAAACTAAAGCTATTTAATTTTGTGGTCAAGATATCCTTCGGTGTAAAATTACCATAAATACTGAAATTATTGAACAAATTCAAAACGTCAGTACATTAGAATACAGCGTCTTCTGCTGCAGTAAATGTGATGTCAGCCTTAATCTCACTATATATTTATTTTAACATATCAGTTCCATGCAACTTGTATTGCTTATTATTACAACCAACTAATGGCACATTAAAAGCATACAGTATAAATACATAGGCTATAATTTCCCTCTACTTCTGTCGGCGGTCGGCGGCCATCGTCAGGGAACAGCTCCTTAACTTTATATCGTATAGTTTAAAAAGTAATGAAGGTGTTACTTATAAGGTAAAAATGTAAGTTAAAATAACACTTGACTGATAAAGAATATACAACCGGACGATGTCACCTAAGATTAAAATGACATAACATAGTTATTACTTCTTGTAGAATGAAATGTAGGTAGTCGATACGTTCCATTCTACAAGAAGTAATAAATGTATTATGTCATTTTTACTTACATTTTTACGTAATTAATGACTTCATTGGATTTTAAACTATATAAACTGAATATATAAACTATACAAAACCTGATGTTGACGGTCAAACACTAAATATGTATGTATGTATGTATGTATGTATGTGTATGTGTGTGTGTTTGTTTGTGTGTGTATGTATGTATGTATGTATGTATTTATGTATGTATGTATATATGTATGTATTTATCTATGTATATATGTATGTATGTATTTATGTATGTGTGTATGTATGTATGTATTTATCTATGTATATATGCTATATGCGTTGTATGTGCAATTAATTGGTTTTAAGGAATATGAAGAAAAATTGTATGTCGTAGAGTTTTTACAGAGTGTGCTGGAACATTCAAAAACACGTAAAGCGAAAGTTCTATAACTTAATACTGGCTTTTCCAACTTTGATGGATAGTTGTGAGTACTGGACGTGGAACCGACAGACATAAAGTACCAGTGGCAGTGATGAAATTCCTGAGGATATTAACTGGCTATAAATAAATCGATAAAAAATATGATACTGTTATTCAAGCAGAGTTAAACACATATCATATTGGTAATAAAATAGAAGAGGGGAAATGGGACTAATGTGCCTCTCTTGAGGATGAAATTAAGCCAATGCACTTCTAAAACCTAAACCTACAGGCCATCCGCGTTTAACTTAGCCCGGAACCACGTTGTTTCACTGAAGCGTTGAAAATATGAGACGAAAGCTTTGATGAACGCAGCCCGGACTCATTAATTCCTTGTTTTTACTGGCAGCTGGTGGAATCTTCAGCCAACAGACTTAGCGCCTCGGTTGTTCTTAACTGTTGCTTCGTTCTATATCCTTTCACTATACGTTGCGATTATCGGGAAATTTAAAATGGCGTGGAATGAAAACGCCTGTACAGGCCAATGAAATGTAGGCTATTCTGTTCGCAGATGTATGGATGAGTTCTGTTGAAGACAGAGGAGGTCAAAGGCGCAATCCTTGAACCTACAAATGAATGAATGAATGAACGAACGAACGAACGAACGAATGAATGAATGAATGATTTTATTCGTTCGTCTATATGAGTACTTGAAGAAATAGGGCGAGAGGGTTTTCAATGGCGTTTTCGGGCTCCGGACATTGTGAAATGGCTATTCCTTGTCAACAGGGTAACGAAACTTCGTGTTCCATACAATACTGAAAGATTGCTGACCTGCTGAGCGACTGTTAGCTTATCTAGATCTGTTTCAGGGAGTGAGTTGTATGTCAGATTATGAGCACAGTATAGTCGTAGTGTTACAGGATGGAAAACTGTCAGTGTTCCACGTTTCTGTTTCAGAGGGTCTGCTAAGCTACTCCATGCCCCAAGGCGTACAGAGGGGCACAGAAGTAGACTTATCGGACAGAACGTACGACGGACGTGAGGAGTCGGGCTACTTGAGCTCTGGACTCGGACAGCTGGTCGACGGACAGAAGGGACAGGACATCTTCAGGCTTGACCTCATGGGCCACGGCAAAGGTAAATAGTTTTTTTCACTTGTAATTGATAATAAGGATTTTTTTTTTTAAATTTGCACTTATACGTACCGCACAGCACTAAAAATTTTACGGTCACGAGTTCGGTTCCTTTGAGGGTGATAGATGTTTCTAATATTATTATCATTGTTCATGCTGGCAGTTTTGTTCGAAGGTGCAAGTATTGTGGGACCCGACGCTATGTAGTGCGGTGAGCAGTTCCCGATGTCTCGAAGGTCGTAATGCCATCATCTGCGTAGTAAAACACTCCAATAAGAAATCTCACACATTATACAATATTTTCCTTCGTGTGTTATTACGGTATTTAAGAAATAGTAATAATAATAATAATAATAAAGCAAAGCAGTCCCATTACAGGCATGGTCAGGCCCAGAGGGTTCCAGGAAGTTAAGGTTCCCAGATTTCGTGACAACGGCACAAGAAGGTGGTAGGTTGTCAGCCTTACGCACCGGCCGCCTTTACCCCCAGGAAATACCCCTGGTACTCATTTCTGTTAGAGGCTGAGTCGACCCCAGGACCATAGTGCGATCGGAAGGATTTTATGTCAATAAAAAATTCACTGACACCAGCTGGGATCGAACCAGCGACCTACCGATTTGTAGCATAGCACCTTAACCACAGTGCTACAGCTGTCCCAATAATAATAATAATAATAAATATTTTTTAACTCTCACATCAACATTCTACTCAGAAAGACGGCACAGGAAATTGTAAGACGAAGAGAATGAATTATTACTCTTCTTAAATTATGTATATATTTTTCAGTGTTCTTTATATGCTACTGTGTTTACCCCTTATGACATGTATGTCGACTGTGTATTTTATTAGATTGTGAAGGGCGCCAGATTATCACGTCATGAAAGTGGATGGTTTATATGAACACTGTGAAAAGAACTCTTAGGTTTCAATGACTGGATAACTGAGCAATATTAGGATATATAGAAGACGCTGCTTTACACACTTGCTTAGTTAGTTGAATTGAGTCACACTATTCAGGAATACTTTCCAAGAGCGGCAATTTTCCGCACTTTTTCGGAAGAATGTGTTTGGTACTTTATATTTTATCTTTTGCCTCGTTATAATTCACGGTGATGAACTACTGTGTTACCAGTACAACTGGTTTTCAATAAACGATATTTTTAAATAAAACCCATTTTTAGATCAGGAAACACAAATAATTTTTCTTTGTGTAGCAATAATTAGATTTTTTTTTAGTTTGAGAGAGCACTATAATTTAATCACGTTTAGACTGAAATCCGAACTGTATTTATTTCAGCATATGTTTATATAAGTATAACTTTAGAAAAATGTAACGGATTTGTTGGTAATATAACTTTAATCTTATGAAGAATGCCTTTTTTTTTAAAATTGTGTGTGCATGGTAAAACTTCAGTACTGACTTCGCAAAGAACACAGACCTTGTCTCTTTTAAAGACCAATCGGTTACTATTGTTGAGACAAGTAGTCGCGGTTTATTGTGAGAATGATATGAAAGACATGAATTGGCAGTGTGGTGAAAAAATGCAGTTTCTAACAGTTGCAGAAGGTGGTGCAATTATTTATCATTGAGGTTTAAAGGTTAATTAATTAATTAAAGAACTCTTATTGTTGATCATGAACGCAGTGATATTTATCTCGTATGAATCGATGTGCATTTGATTGACCCTCGGATTGTAGCTCTTTGTGTGTGTATATATATATATATATATATATATATATATGTATAGTCTAAAAATGGAAGAGCGCCAAAGACTCGCTAATTCTCCATCTAGTGAGCCACACTGAGCGTCTGAGATCCCTGTTTTCTAAGACTTAATTTACAGTTGAGTAATCAGAGAAACTGCTTAAGAAGAAGAAGAAGAAGAAGAAGAAAAAGAAGAAGAAGAAGAAGAAGAAAAAGAAAAAGAAGAAGAAGAAAAAAAAGAAGAAGAAGAAGAAGACTATACTTGCCACCGTTTTGTGACAACTCAGATGACATAAAACATATTTGTACCAATGTTAATTTTTTAATAACTTCCGTTCCCCTTATATATGGTGTTATTTTTATCCCCCTGCGCTCTTCATTAGCGACACGGTGACTCTTCCATTGTTGAGTTGTAGTGTACATTGAGTGTTAAATGAGAAAGGGCGTGTCCGTTTGGAAGAGAATAGTTACAAACAGAAACTACAAATGAGAGAGGGGGAGGAGAAGAAAGAGGACAAAAAAAGGGAACAATAAAGTGAGTGAGAGAAAGTGAGGAAATAAAGTAGGAAAAAATGGATTGAAGTAAGCAAGTAAAAATGACAATATAAGATGTCAAAACATTTTATACCCAACACATTTGCTCCATAAATCTTCGGTTATAAGTACAAATAAAGACAAGGTAGACATTGTACGCATAATGTAACGGTGTGGCGTGTTCGCTTTGTTTTACAACCACTCGGCTGTCTTAAGCGGCTGGTACCATTTCACTTTAAGAGAGTCTTGTATGACGGTTTAAAGTCGCGCGAAGTAAGAAAACATACTGAGTTGTTCATGTGAAGTGCGCAATATTTTTGCCCAATTTTAACCAAGTTTGGCATTTTTCGACATATTTTCATGGAAGTCCCCAGTATCTAACATCGCGTATATCCGTCCAGCGGGAGCTGCGCTGATACATGCGGACAGACGTGCAGAAGGACAAACGGGCTAACAGTTTTATACCATTCCTGTAGAAGAGAGTGTTTTTATGACGTTGTAAGTTCGCCAGAAACAATAAAACGTACGTAGGTTTTCATGAAAGTGCCCGTTATTTCTGCCCGATTTTAACAAAATTTGGTTTTCTGGACACATTTTACAACAATCCACGGTATTAAATTTCATGGAAATTCGTCCATTGGAAACAGCGTCGATAAATGCGACAGGTAAACCAACAGACATGACGGTAATAAGGCGCTTGTCGCGAGTACACAAAGTCGCCTGGTAAAGAGATAATTTGTCTGTAAGAGTTTTTTTTGCCCTGTCGCTTGAGTGGGGAAAACTTTTTGTACAGCCCGAACGTACACATTTCGTCGAAATGTTAACAAATGCAAACTAAAATAATCTGCTATACTTGGACACATTTGTAGAGTGTCTTACAAACGAGAATTTTTTTAAATGACGAATTTCTTGTTTTGATTCTGACAGGTCTGTGTCAAAGGTGTCATGACCTCCAGAACGGACTTCCTTGTAATTTTATTCAAGAACCCTGTGTTTTGCCAAAAGCTCGATGCATGTGAATGTAATCTAAGTGGTGGATTGCTCGTGTGAGATTTTAATTAAGCCCTCTGCCACTTCGGAATTTAATCCTTAAGACCACAGAAAATGTACACATTGTAGAAGCATTAGAAACTTCTAACCTTTAAAACTTTGTAAGTTGAACTTTCTTGTAATAATCCTGTGAAGTGTATTATAATGTCGACTGTTTCCAGCGTAAAATCTCGCACTTTGCTTCGTAGTTTCTTTGTATTTACGCCAGAGATTCCATTCATTAGTTAAGTATACTAACAAACTGAATTATACCCAATAAGTAAGAGGAGTCTCTCTGCAGGCTTGGACAGGCTTTGAGGGGTCTAGGAGGTTCTTCTTCTTCTATTGACCCTACAACCCTGGGTGGGTCTTGGTCTGTTCGACAATTCTATTCCACACTTGTCTATCCTCAATCTTCACCCTCCAGCCAGTAATTTTCATCCTCCTTAGATCTTCTTCCACCTGGTCCATCCA
>Ga0123352_10004837_pt1 | contig 20016 bp, 13 predicted proteins | sample TergutLab28metaG_FD_89700 | JGI IMG/M metagenome (GOLD analysis project Ga0123352, IMG submission 89700) | Labiotermes labralis P1 segment gut microbial communities from Petit-Saut dam, French Guiana - Lab288 P1 | ecosystem: Host-associated > Arthropoda: Insects > Digestive system > Gut ...
CGCCAACTATAACGACAGAGCGGCCGCAGCCGGTCGGCGAAGTTAGTGCCAACTTATACGGATAGCGGGGTGTCATGTGGTCAGCGCAACGGGTCCCCACAGCCGTTAATCTCTGTTTTCTAGACCTGGAGCCGCTACTTTTTTCATTCAAGTAGCTCCTGAATTGACCTCACGAGGCTGAGTGGACCCCCTTCCAGACCCACTACTACTCAGAAAATCTGGTAGCGCCGGGAATCGAACCCAGGACCTCTGTATCTGGAAGGAAAAATAAATGAAATGTGAGAATGAACATGGATTCTCGAACACAAGGAAGTGAACATTCTGACTCCATTCAATGCAAGGACCTCTTGACCATCTGAATGAATGTTAGCTTCTCGAAAATTACTCCGTTTTATTATCTTAGAAGTTAATGTGCAATGAAGGAATTGTGAATTACCATATGTCCCACAGCAACTACTGGAATAGAGATGCACGCGATTATTCAACGGAAATCAAACAAAGAACACGAAGTTCCGTCTTGTGTGGGATGTATGCCACGTCCACGAAGACCTCACAAATTTTCATTCTCATTTCTCTCTCATCTAATCAAGCACAAAATGAAATGTGTAGGCTATGACACATTTTTCATACACGATACTGTAGGGAACTCACCTGAAAAAATGGAGTGGTTAATATCACGTAACAAATTAGAAGTGGATGGAAGGAAGTTACAATTCACGTCTCGATCGCGATATTTTCCTGCAGGGAATGAATTAATGTATGAAAAACCTGAAAGAGGACAGTCGGTTTTCAGGCCGAGTCGAGAACTGGAAATGCCCGGAACAGAAGTCAGAAAAGTCAGATTTCAGGCTTTCGCCACGGTGCAGTTAAGGTGTCTGTTCTTCTGGGAGGTTGCGCAGCGTCAGTTGGTAGTTCGATAACCGACGCTACGGGACAGATACGCTGTCCCGAAACGTCGGAAACGGACTACCAATTGGTGCTGCGCAACATCTTAGAAGAGTAAAGACCTCGTTTCGGAAGTGTTTACCAAGTACGTCAAATTGCTCAGTAAAAATATATATATTTATGTCTAAATATTTACATATATATTTACACCACACAGAAAGATTCACGAAACCAAGAAAAATTGATCTGCAAGAAAACACACACACACACACACACACACACATATATATATATATATATATAAATATACGTATTAAGAGGTGAGTGGTTACTGAGTCTGTCTGTCTAGTCCTGCGCTCTGTGGGGTTAAGACAGCGACCACAGACATCAGAATTCACAAAGTGACGTGTTCTTAACACTCAATCCTGCAATCCACACCAACGGTCTCACCTTTCAAATGGCAGGGGGTGCTTCACAATAACCCCCTACAGACGGGTATGGACTGGTTTGTGGCAGAGTACATGCAAGTAAAACTAACTCTGGACTTGTGAGCCGAGGAAAAATATGTTACTTTTTAAGACAAAATTATTACGAAGGATAATATATTCTAGGACGAAACTTTAAACAATAATACGCATAATAAGTTAAAATTTGTGACACTACATGTTTTGGCTCACCAATAAGACAGTCATTACCAGGCAGTACGATACAAAGTGAAATTATGCATGCGTTATGTATATATATATATATATATATGATACACAAGTTGAGATTTCAACACAAATTATACGAAAGCTATACAAGGTGTAACATCATTATATTTTCCCATTGTATCTTACTGACTGATGATGTCTTTCTATAAGTGAGCAGAAACATGTAGCTTCATACATAACAAGTCAATTAATACATTAAAATTAATGTGACTGACGATACTCACCTTACAAAGATATGCAAGCACTCGGTATCTCAATTCTAACAAATCCCTCTTGCTGGTTAACCTAGAATTCTTACACATACCACCTGAACCTGGGCTTGTTAAGTGTAAAACACCAAACACGTCAATATTCGACATAACTGAGTTCATCTCGACATACTCGTCTACGTCACTGTCGTGTATTTCAAACTATGTTAACTTTCAACATCCTATAGTGACCAAAAAATCCCAAATTCTGTGACTGCAATTTGGACTCGTTTCCCATGAATAAGCATTAACAGACTATCTCACAAGTGTGGGAAAGAAAAACAGGGCTTTGTTACACTCATACCGCCAAATATTATATAACTGCACCGAAGGCTGTTCATTAGTTCGAAGAGTGTGATAGTAGACAAACTCAGCCGATTACAGCAAGGTTATCGTTGAAGAGGAAATCTAAGTGCAATTATTATTATTATTATTATATTAGCAATGAACACGCCATATAACGACCTAAACTTATATTCGCGCGTTATACTTTACATTAGCGTGACTTCACTCACAAACCAAGCCCTTTAATGCACAGTATCGGACACACAGCAAATCAAACGTAAACTCCATCTACCGTACTCTAGCCATCTAATGGTCCTATCTCAAGTAGTTCTATTTTTCATTTTTTTACGAAAACCAAACGAACAAAGCTGTGTGGTAAACATGGAAATCTTGTGCTCACCCAAACAGGGGTTGTGATGTCACGCACTAAACCAAAATTCTTCGTAACAACGGCAACCTGGTAACCACAGAAAGCCTAAATATACACCATGGGTATTATTCTTCTTATTATTATTATTATTTCCATACGGTTCACATGAATTTGGCTTTCCTGCGTCCTAGTATATATAACGAGGTCTGAAAAAACTCTATGACAATTAGAAGGATTTCTTCAGTGGGCGACAAGCTAGCCCAGGGCGAAGTCCACATTTCCACACGAATACATTAGGTTTTAAAAACAAGTCTACATGTCCATGTCAGGAGAGATACTCGAAAGAGCGGTTCGAACGTTCCAAGCGGTTCTGACTCCGTGCGACTCAAGACAGTACGGTCGCCGTAATCGGCTACATCATCATCATCATTATCATCATCATCCTGATATGTAACATCACGGATGTACTTATTATATTTCAAGCAACTTGAAAATACTCAATATTACTGCTAACGTAACAGTTCCTACGTCTTCTTCTGTTTCATGGAATACGGCCATCGATTGTATTGAATCATTGTAGCGTCGTTTATAACAATGTGGAGTTTCGGACTGATGTATAAGTTATCATTCAGGTATCATCGTGTGAATGGGACTTATAAAGGAAATACGGTAAGCAAGGAAAGAAGAAAAGGACAGAAAAGAAAGAGGAGAAACCTAGCTGTGGGAGGCTGTCCGCCAGATCGATATAAACAACATCGGTTTCCACTTCAAGATTCAACACCATTTTCAGTCATACTACACGTCTAGTGTGCACTTCTCACACACAGAAATCTGAACCAAGGGAAGGGCAACTTTCGAAGATTCTCAAGTATAAAAAATGTTACCTGCTTGGATGTAAATACCGGAGTAAAAAAATTCAATTTTAAAGCAAACGGTATGCGTTATAAATAACTTACAGTTCTTTTCAAAACAGGAAAATTATTTCGGGAACAAATTAGAGAAAATTAAATTTTTGGGATCAATTAATTTATTATTTTTCAGTCGGAAAACTACTTGCGTTCCGATCGCTTTGGAATAGATAAGATCAGCATATCCAATGTGTATTCTATCTGTACCATTTGTTTGTCCTTGTTTGTTGTTTATATGTTTGAAAATGAAACGTATTGTCAGAATTTGAGGAAGGAACATAAGGTATACAAACTTAAATAAAACTACAAAAATTCTTATATTTTGATGGGTCATAGTAGAAAATTCAGAAGCCTTACAATCTTCAAAGGTCAGCCCTGTAGACACGCTACACAGTAACTCTGCTACAGACAGATGTGTGTTACGATTTAATAACCGTACCTATTGCAATCTCCTTGTTAATGTGGTTTATTATATAACAAAGAGCTTTATTAAGATACCTGGCCTCGGGATTCGGTACACAAAGGAACAGAAGTTAAAGTAGACAAATTGCCCCTAGGCTACGACGCTCATTGAGGTATAAAAACTCGTTTTATAATTTAGTTTATTAAAAAAGTGAGTGGTTAAGTTCATGTCAATTGTAAAGCCGCTATGAGCAAATCTAAGTCTGTCATTCCAACTCGAGAAAAAACATCCGTTCTCTGCACAAAAAGCAGGCTTACGTTTCACTGCATACATTGTAAAACTCTTCAGGTGAAGTAGGAACTTTCCGTGGAGTGTGAGAGAATTGTTTTTCTAGATATGAAAACTTCCATACCTCCAGGAACCAGTAAAGCACAAACTTTTCAAAGGCTCACTAAAAAGCCATTCATTACGAGAATTGAATTTCCAAAGCCAAAACACTGCCATATTGAAATGACTTTAGCAGTATGAAGGGATCGCAATCAAATTATTTTGAGTCTGACACCCAGAAACTGAAAAGGTTTTCCTTATTATGCAATAAAAATAATCTAAACAAAATATTGCGTTGCATTTATCGGACTTCTTGTGGTGTTCAGCCAGTTAGGTCGCTTAAACAGGATGCTAGTTCTGTTATGAAGCGACGACGTCAATGATTAAGATTATTCAACAGCGTCGGTGTTAGCTGCAGATGGAGCATTGATGGAATGACGATGTCAGTGAAGAACCGAAGTAATCGGGAATAAATTTTATCCAGTAACAATTTGTCCCCTACAAATGCCACATGGAATAGTCTCGGGTAAAATCCGAGATTCTGCCGTGAGAGACGGGCTACTAATGGCCCGAGCAACGACAGGGCTTAAGTACCAGAAAGGTGGAAAGAACTGCATAAAGGAGCTTCATAATTTTTATTCTTGACCAACTATGATTAGGTAAAAAAAAAAACAATGTGGATGCCAGGGTGAGAGACGAGAAATGCACCCAGTACTTTGTCCAAAATACAGAGAGACGTAAATGATTTAGAAGATCTAAGAGTAAATGGACGAGGATATCCCCAAATAGCGGTATTATTTCAAGGGACCTACATCAGTCCTTACTAAAACCATTACTTTTCTCAAGTAAGTTTTATAAGGAAAATACTAAAGAAGTATCTAAGAAGATGCCTGTTTGTGGCCATATTTTGCTTCCAACTCTTTAATCTATTCCTATATGAAGGAGCTGAAATGTTTACTGTTGTGCAAATTCACATAATGTTGCTCTGAATATTGACGTCGCACAGCTGATCTGCGAATATCACCAGAACATCCTATGTAGCTGGCAAAAAAAAATCACTTATAACATAAATCTGCGAATTAATGACAACTTATTGGCGCAATTTCCAATCCTACAGACCCCGAACACATTATATCTGCTCGGCACTAAAATGTATAGCCTACTACAGGCATAGACCCGCTTGTAAATGGAAGAAATTCTACAAAGATTTCTTTTGTGTGTGTGTGTGTGTGTGTGTGTGTGTTATATGTGCGTGCGTGTGTAGTACGTACACTTCAGGACCTTAGCCAGACCATGAGCACAGTGGGTGCAGCGAATTCCAGTGCGGGTGCTTACATGTACATACATTTATGTATGTGTACCGTGCTCTATTATACATACACTGTGTATGTGTACTATGTATACATAACCGTAAAAAGCGCGGTTGTCAGGACCGCAAATTCAACATTCCAGTTATACGATGCGGTCTATAACATACTACACAACACGTTGCACATACAGACATATTTGAAAAAGAGTTGTTTCCAACCACGGCTGTTCAAAAGAAGCAACACTTAGATGAGGCAGGGTGTCACGTTTTTGGAGGGCTGATCAGCATATATGTCTTTGATATGTTGCAAATTCCTAGTCAGTGCATCCAGATTTGTAATGGGTGCATTGCGCCCACTTACACCCCCCTCACTATGGGCCCTGTATACCTACTACCTCAAGGCAAATTTCCACCTCGCTATAAGACATTAAGTTCTAATATATGTTTACAGTAACTGGAAGTTCTTTTGACAATGACCAAAGTCAACGCACATACAAGCTCTACAGTTCACACACTGACCAGCTTCCTTTTTAAGACAAGAGCTCATCGCTGTATACAAAGAAATCTACGCAATATGAAAATACATTATTGCATTTACACTTTCGAAAGCCAGGAAAATATCTTGAGCCAGTGTAAGTTTGACATCCATGTGCTGTCTATCTATTTTCACATTTCTTCCAATGAACATTCGGGCTCCACACAATACACGTACACCTTGGCTAGCTATGTGACATCAGGCAGGACTCGTATAACGTTTCCCTGAATAATGCTATCGTGCTCTTGAGGATGACGACTTGCAGTGACAAAAATTTCAAGCAACATCGACGGGGCTTTGAGAAAAAAATTTTTTTTACTGGCAGCTGGTCGGAGCTTCAACGACCAATGCTCTCCGTTACTTTGACAAATAAACGGGAAAGTATGTCTCTGTCCACGCCATGAAGGTACAGAGGAGGAGGAGCAGAGGTAGAGCCCCAATAAATTTTAACCTCGGCTCTAGATGGAAGTTACTGGCTGACGTCACGTTTCGGCCTCTTCTCCCCCCCCCCGGAAGTAAACACCGGTATCCATTGAATAAGAGGCCCCATGATCCGTTCTACGTTGTTTCGCTACACTTTTGCAAATTTCAGGGAGGTAACTCCAACCCTGAACAAGGTTTGTTGTATGAACTTCTCAGGGAGGACTCATCTCCATACACATAGTTATATAAGAATGTTCACGTACGTAAGAAGCAAATATTATTTCAGTACAAGGGCTTTATAATCCGAGGTACGAAATAGGCATTAAAGCAAAAGCGATAAAAGCAAATTAAATATAGGAGAAGGTTTTACAATTTCAAATGCCATGGAGCCATACCGCTGTGCAGGAAGCAACTCGTCGATATAAATGAATGTGGACCACTTCTTACCAGGCAGCGCACTTCTGTGGCTGAAAAGTGGAAGCGAATTTAGCCCCACTTCTCAATAAATAACCTGAATAATGCTGCTCCTTAGGTGAATGGAGCCAGAAGCTCTAATCTGAAAGGTTAAGTTGTCTACCCAACAGAACTCAATGCCCCGCATTCTCCAGACATCCCGTTTTCCAATAATGCCAGTAACGGTAATGCTGCTAATTAGTTTAGCCCCTTGCACGCCACACCACATCCCCGTACTTTGCTGTTCCCTGAGAGAAAGAAATTATCAGCCTGCCGTGATCAGTTCTTGCAGAAAATAAGATGTTTAGCATAACACAGGCCAAATTCAGCCTGATATGAAGAAAACCCGCTGCCTTCCAAATTAAACCAACCGGGTAGAAAATAAAAGCATTTCGTACAATCGCAACATATATTCCGAAAAATCGTTTGGAATGAAAATACTGCATCAGTAGCCATATGCAATTAATATAAAAATAAGTTACAGTAAAAAATCCCAAAGCCCGCTCTCATACCGCCAATTTTCCGGCTTTACCGATATATCAGTCGATTACTAAAATGACCGAGTTAATTTTTTTTGAGCAAAATTAATTAAATGCCGATTCTGCGTACATCAGATTTGCGAGACACGAGATTCTTAAAAGCTGTGTTTTGAGAAATAAAATATTCTGGGACATGACACCGTGGCATTTGCCAAAAGACTCGAATTTACAATAAATTAGTAGGATAACACCAATAAATTCGTCACTACGTCATGTTTCCAACTGTTAAACACGACCCGTTTTCCATAATTACCTATCTTCTAGTCATATTAACGATCCATTACCTACTAATTGCACACACTTAGGAGCTACAGTTGGGTTCACAGCTATAGCCATCAAGCCGCAACCTAAAGAACAATTGTAGGAAGACTAGACTACAATAGGAGCCACTACAGGCTTCTCATGTAGCCCTCCCGACTTAAATCTAGTAGTAACCAATTTCTTGTTCTGTTTGCATGTAAAATAACCACTGCCACAGGGTAACAACCCAATTACAGTAAATAACTAAATAAAAAAAAATTACATGTTTATATTTCAAGAAAGCGTACGACTAAGTGGGAGCAAAGTTTTGCATAACACTATCACTGTGAAACTAGTTAGGCTAACTGAAATCATCATCATCATCATCATCTTCTTCTTCTTCTTCTTCTTCTTCTTCAGGCACTGAACTTCCTGTAATGGTTGAAAGCTAAGGTCTTCTCAACGACGTCTTTCCATTTCCCTCGATCCTGGACGCAGGTTATCGAATTTGTAATCTTCATTTGGCAAATGTCCTCTTTGACGTTATGCTCCCATCGGTACTTGGGTCTTGCTTGTGATCTTTTGGTTAGAGGATTCCAATTAAGTATATTCTTGACTGTTCTGGTATCTGGCATTCTCTGTACGTGACCAAACCAGCTAAGTCTTTGAGCTTTAATATAACTGACTATATTTTTATGTTTTATCAGTTTATCTAATTCTTCGTTAGTTTTAATCCTCCATATTTGATTTTCTTTCGTAGGTCCAAATATTCTTCTTAAAATTTTCCTCTCAAAGACCAGCAATTTCTGAATTGTGGTTTCTTTCAGCATCCATGTTTCTGAGTCGTATGTCACTATTGGTCTTATGACAGTTCCGTATAATTTTAATTTCGAGCTGTTAGTGACTAATCTACTTTTGAAGAACTTTTGGTTTGCGTAGGCTAACTGAAATAAACTTTAATAAAACCTACAGTAAATTTCGTAATAGTTGCGTTTTTCTGACGCAGTTCCTTTTCGGAATGATCGAACAAAAGGAGACCCTTTTTTTTTTCTTTACCATAAACACTATTCAGGTTTAACGGAAACAAAAGGAACGTCAGTTAGGACGGGACTCTACTTTCTATTTTGTGCTGAAGGCATTGCTGTTGTCTGTAAAAACACAAATGTTACTAACAAGTAAAAAGAAGTAGCTATATTAGAGGAAAGAAGCAGGTCGTTCCGGAAGCATGTGGAGACGAACATGAATAGGGCGTATGTTCACATTTCCCGAATTAAACTTTAGAATAAAATTATCACTCAAGGATGATCAGCCAATCCATTGTCGTATAAAGAGAACAGTCCAAATATTTTTGAGCAAAAGTAACAAATTAACAGAACTGAACAGAAGAGCATACCACAATCGGAGAACTCCTCTTATCATTCAGTTCTGAACTTCCTACAAACTACTTCCTACCGTGCAAACCTAAACATTGAAATATCTTTTAAGGCGCAGGCGTGGGTGGATGGACAGAATTAAATAAAGAGAGTGGATGTGAACTGATTTCATCTGGCAAGATATAAGATCCAGTTTCGAAATCTTGTAAATACTGTACTAAATCCCGGGTTTTTGGAACTCCCGCATTGGTAAAGTGATTGCGTTGTTCGCAAGAAATACTTACTGCAGTAAGTCATTTGACTGATCAACGTGGTTTTATATATATTTTTATATTTATATACAAATACTCGAGTTGTCTAGAAAAATAAACTAAGACCGTCACAGAAACTGTAATTTGTATCTTTAACAGTTGCAGTAAAAAGGCAAAATTCAAAATATTAATAAACAAACCCTCATGTTTCACTTTTAATTCAAAATATTTGTAATTACATGGGGAAAAAATACTTCAATAAGCAGGGATACGGGGCAATTTACAAATAATATTAGCGTATATGTGACTGGAATTTACAGTTAAATGGGCTCTTTACAACAAAATGGATACATATTTTATATAAATTATATTACTAATTAAAATGTAATTCTATTACAGTCAGAAGCTTAACTGAAAAACAATACAGACCACTAGTTATTATTCAATTAAGCGTTAGTAAATACCGCGACTTTTAAATATGCGAATTTCAATATGTGTTGTGCTTACTTTAGTATTAAATTTCAAAATTATATTATAAATTTAACAAAAAAAAAATACCGCCTCAATATAACGTTTTAGAAGCTCATTAAGAATTTTGTTGTGCCTCCTCAACAGAACCAATAAACAGTTTGTCATAGGGGATTTAAAGCCCCGATGTAAACAGACCGAACAAATTTCTGCACTTTCCAACTGACAAATTATTTTTCCAGTATTTTAAAACAATGTTTTTTCTACATAAATGCAACTCGCATTTTTGTTTACGGCCTTTTCAGGCGCCATGATATTCGCAATTTAGTCACACTGTGCCCTGCAGCTGACCTTTGGAACCAGGTCTCCATACATAGTTATGCTGAAATTGAAATGCTTTTTGCTTGGCAAAAATTACCATAAAGTGACGCTGTGTTATTCGTAGCAAAGTCAACTGTTACGTCATTTATTTAAAAAAAAAAGCGTGTGTATTCGCAATGCTTAAAAGCTGTATTCATATAATTTCTTTGTTTCGAAGCTTCAGAATTGATCATTAAGGATGGAATGTCAACTCAAAATAAGTCACAGACATGGTAGTGTGGATGGATGAAAAAATGTTGTGCAGACCAACCAAAAAAAGGGGGTAGGGGGAGGGATTGATACTTCCCACTAAAAGGGAAAGGAATTAAATTTACACAATGTGAAGAAAACTGCACACGTATTTAATTAAGTGCGACGTCAGCAAAATTTATAAACGAGTGCAAATTTTAATACCTACATCAAAATGGAGGTTAGCTTCATGATGGACCTGATTTAACACCGCAATTCTTTGTAAGGCAGGTTGACGAAGCCATTTAGCGGGTATTAAGTGGTGGCAAGAAATAATGTTTGCCTCCTGTCTGGGTGGAAATCCGATGATCCATCCCTTAAAAAGGAATATACCGACCGAAATATACACCTTCAGTTTTTTTTAACATACCACGTATTACAGGAACGTATGTCACTGCCGCTTCATAGACACGACTCGATTACATACATGTTTAAATTTTTAAAATTGGCTGTACTGCTGAATTGTTTATTGTTACATTTCTAGGCCAGTGGTTCTGAGAGCGGTCTATACGGTAAACTTCAGAGGATCTGGGGATACATCCTCCCGTGAGAGCTCTTAGTTTTTCAGAATTCCTAAATCATACGTAATATTACGTTCGTAAGAGGAAGGCGACACCGCTTGAATAGGGCGATGCAGAACTGGCACTGCCGCTGGACTAGCGTATTTGTGAAGCGGCCTGCCGGTTAATGGGTTAAAAAAAAAAAAGAGAACACAAAGACATTTTTTAAATTATCTTTCACAACACAAAGAGCCCAAAATATAACATGGTTCATTTCAAAACAACAAATTCACTTCAATTACGCTAAGCTTCAGTGTGTTCAATTAAATATTCCCGTCAGTTTATAAAGCGTAATGGCATACCAACGCATTTAATTTTTAGAATATCCATCATGAAACAGCGATTTTTTGTCACCCAAATATAAACAATTTTACAGGAGACGGAAACAACTTGACGGATCCTTAGTAGACCAACTTAAACATGTTACGTTCTCAGGAAAATACAAGGACAAGCAATGTTTTGTGCACACAACATTTTTATAGAAGGTGTGTTGGCAAACCAACCGTCTAGTAGTGCAGGAGTCTAAATATGACCAACTGCATGTGTTAAGAAAAATTGTTGTTTCATGAGCGATATGCCTCTTAATGGTGTGGGAATCTGTCAAGCTCTTCATTCCGCCCCTAAATCACAAGGAATTCGGAGCAGAAACAGCGTTTGAAAAATACTGCAGTAGGTCGGCATTAAGATTATGTAGCATTTACACTTACCTGTTACTAAAATCAACGTTCTTAATGGTCACATCATTTTGTTTAAGGTTTCGGTGTACTAAGAGACAAAAAAAATCATTTGTCTACGTGACAAGCCAGTCAACCAACCAACTCTACTATACAGGGTCTTTCAAAAGTTGGCAATTCCCTATTTGGTAAAAAAATCCCCACCTTTAAAAGGATATTAAAGAATCATTACCAACGTCATTAGAGTCCGCCACTCTCCCCATCTAGAGCCAGTTTAATCCGATCCACGCCTAGGGTAATGTATCCACAGTTCCTTCTCTCGTACTTTCATTTTTCCGAAGGTATATAATTGTGCCCAAATTTTCTCCTCTTCATTTCTCCTCATACTAATTCACTGGTGGTTTGTTGTGATTACTATAATTTCATGAATGGAGAGAAGCTTCTGATTATTTGACCTACTATAAATTTCTCACGTAGGGCTCTGGTGCATCCCTACTGCACGAAGTGTCTTCATACATTTCTCATCCTCCCTTAGGTGCTAACTTCTCGCCACATTACAGCTTAATCTCTTCATCCTAAGAGTAATATCTGGCGAAACATCCCATACGTAAAATATTAAAAATCACAAAATGTCAATATTATGCGTCTGAAACGCTTAAAGAACTCAGCCAGTACTTTACCTTGCAAACGGGACTCTCCGCATTTCGCAATAAAACACTACAATTGAGGAAAGAAGAACACAGCTTTTATATTGGAGATGAGGACTAAAGAGAGAGACGGAAGCGTGGAATCAAAATTGAAAACTTCCACTAGCCATTGCTTATAGACCGCAGAAAACCACCAACCCTTCTCACTATACCTGTAAACCCCTACAGCTATACATCCGTCCATGTGAATCCCACCTCTCCCCGCCCCATTCCACTATAGACCCAATGGAGTCCTCTATTGTATTCCGGCAGCTCGTATTGCATTAGCAAGCTTAGGAGCCTCAGGCACAAATGTGTTCTCATCCGGAAAACACGAGGCCATTAGAACAAAAAAGTGGAGAGGGTGAAATCTATGTTGCACTCGTACGTGGAAATGGGGAAGGGGTTCGTACCCCACCCATAAACATCCCGTGGCTATCAGAAAAAATAAAGCTCAAAAATATACGGAACATATGAACGCCGTGGTTGCAGTGTACGTGTGAAGAAGGGTCTGTATTAGCAAGAACTTTCTGTTCTGATACCGACTGCGTAATAGTACATCGAAGTGATCCTTCCTCATATTACATTATTGTGCGTGTATGTTGTCAGAATGAAGGTGTAGGCCTACATTCAGAAATCGCAGGATAGAGGCACTAATAAACTGATATGTAGACACGTCTTCATATAGGCAGTATAATGGTTCTTGTAACCAGAGGTGTGGACCTATATTCAGATATCGCAGTACACCGGCGCTGATAACCTGTTATGTAGGTCTGTCTTCGTACACCATACTATAACGGTGCTAATAACCACATACAGTTAGCATGTCTTTTCTTGAGAAGTCGCTAAGCACACAGCCGATCAAAAGAATCTATTCTTTGCCTAACATGAAAGTTCACTGCCATGTCCATGACAGACTGCCACTCGGTTATCCTAAGCCAGAACAACTGAATTCACAATTTCGTACCATATTTACTGAAGGTTCACATTATTCTTCAAGATCCCATCTTCCTAGAAGAAAAAAAGAACTTTCGAGAACTAGAAACAGATAGAAGGGTGATAGCTAAATGCAACCTATCAAATGTGATTTACGTGAGCTGATGAGTTCCAGGGGCGGGTCAGTGTAAACGTGGTACTGAAGCGCCGGGTGACTACAAGATGGATAATTTTTTTAATAATTACCTAAATACTAGTGTCTCAGTTACCTTGCTGCAAGTTCATAGACACACATTAACAATGCAGCAGCATTCTGCATCTTACTAGAAAATAATAAATGTCACACATGAAAGATGTAATCACCATGTCTTGAACTGGTAGTAACATAGAGTACTTGCCAGAGAACTGCGGAACAAAATTCAAGTTCCAGTTATGTTTTAAATATCAAGAAGCTTAATATCAGATAAGAGTGCGCAATGTTAACACAACGTACTTGCGCACGCAAACCAACAGCGCGTTAGAATTATTTCTGTGACTGTGCACAGACCACAACAAATTTCGGTTCCGATGTTTTTTCTCTCAGCCAGGCTTATTGGCTGTAATTTATTTCGAATAAGCCTTTTGCACATGGTACGACGCGTTAATAAACAGTTCACTCTAGCCAGATTTACGTGATACTGACTGGCGTGCGAGTTCTCAGTCTTCAGTCATTCTTAGATCAGAAGCCTCTGCACTCCATGAAGGGGTATGAGGGAAACGGAATGTATGTCCAGACATTGTTGAACTCGGTAATAATTGAGGTGCGTGGTATGTTCCACACTTCGGCCGCTTTTTCGCCTGGGGAAACAACTCCCACTATTCAATGAACAGGAAGCTTCGGGGACCGCCCAAGGACGTTTGGACGTTTTCGAAAAGAGAAGAAATTTCTCGCCCCTGCCGGGGTTTGAATAAAGAGTCAATCATCCAGCTGGCACCTTGCCGTCTACACTGCCTTTCAGATGTCTGCTCTTGCTTGTCATATGCAATTATCTCCGGGAATCTCTTACTACATCACCCTTTCGTATACATACCTCCCTTTACTATGCTCTTAAATGACCTTGGGATGTGTTCTTCATAAGTATCAATACCGTTCATAGTGCCGTTTGGGCAAAAATGCTTGATGTAACTCGGCAAGCCAGCAATGAAAACTAGATGTCCCTGTATTCTCTGCATTCCGCAGTGTAAATATCCGTACTGGTTTCTGGTAACGGAGTGTAGAATCAGATACTGCTCTCTTGTTTCGTGGAACCCGATCCGGAACGCATCTTTGCAGTAACCCAAGAACCAAATACAACATTCCGTGCCACTTGCTTTGAGCTCTGTTTGCTCTCCAACGGTGGGGGTTGTATCCCCGTTTAAACAACCATAAATTCGGTGATTTTCTGGCTGAAAAACACTGAATTGTTCGGTTGTTGAAACAAATTACAACACTGTGCAGTCCCTCTCTTTTACGTACGTTTCCAAAACAACATTTTAAAACTTTTCACCATCCCTGCGAATCACGGCGCAAAACAAATCCACCGACATAGAAAAAAAAATCCGTATGGCGGAAGAAGAACAAATTTTTGATAATCTTGATTTGGGTTGGTAAAAATGCTTTGTTCTGCACCCTATATCTACCATTAATTCTACCGATAATTTATCCATGGCTTTTACTTTAATTTGTCAATATTCGCAAGAGTTTTGATACGTAGCGTGGAGATAAATTCTGCCTTAAATGATGTAACGCCCTTTAAGTGCAGCAGTATCAGACACGCTTCGGAGAAATTATAAAAAAATAGCATCACGGCACATACATTACTTTTGCACGTAAATATCATAAGTATTGCTGCTACATATTTGACCTACACATATGATACTCGATAAGACGTTTTACGGATAAACAAGTGCTGTTGCCATGGCGCTACGTTTATAATGCTTCGTCAAAACAATACAAAGCAGGAGTTGGCAAACTACAGCCTACGGGCCCCATCTGTCCCGCGGCTTCAATTTATCCGGCCCTCCAAAGATGTATCAGTCTTAGAAATCATTGATCTATTTCTTATAAGGTCGTAGTGACGATTACACTGTTTTTGACATTCTTTTAACTCTTTACGCTCTTGTAAGAATTACTAAATTTTTAAACTTACGTAAATGCTCGTTTCAGAACAGCCTTATCTGATGAGACTTTAAACTAGATCTTTGGGGATCAATAATTCTAAGCCCCATGAGGTGTAATTTTGTCTCAAAAAAAATGTCATGTTTCCCAATGGTTTCCCCCAAAATCTGATTGAACTTATTTTCTACAATATATACACTTCGATAATAAATAAAATCTGTGTGGATGTTGTGTTCTGACCTTGTATACATCTTTGATTTTACCACGCCCTCTTGGCCCGCAAATCCTAAAGTATTTACTTTCAGGTCCGTCTCTACAAACTCTTGTCGACCCCTGGTATACAGTATCATCACCATCATCATCATCAAACTCTCAAGAAATTAAGCTTCATGGTTCCTGTCGAGATCAATATGAAAATTAAAACGTCTCTTTAATTATCGTCCTGGATTTCTGTTTCGTTTCCCAACTGGTTGACAGTATGCAGTATACACAGAAAATTTCACATAAAATATTTTTTTTTACAGTCTGCAAAGCAGTGTGTATATTTGACTAATCATATTCCCGCGAACTTGGAAAAGGGGTCAACGTGTGCTTATTAGTTCAGTGTCGTCTATTTAAAATCAAACCATAAAAACAAGCGTTGACATATGAAGCAAGATAAATTCTGGAGGCTTTACCTAGTGATTGTACTCCAGAATTACTTTGTGATGCTCCAGTCCGCACGACGAAAAGAAGCAAAACAGCGAACACAGGAAATCGGTGTACAAACACACCACGATAATCCGTATGAGGATTCCAATGGCGCACAATTGCTAACGCCTGCTTGAAATAAGAATTTTCCGCTATTCACAGTGCACTTCCCCAACAGCTAAGGGATAAAAACCCTTCAACTATTGAAGACCAAAATTAATTTACTTTATATATAAAGGTTTCGTTCGTACCTCACAAGTAAAAGAGACTATGTACATTAAAAGAATAATCGGTGTTGTATATGAAAACAATAGCTGCATTTTAGGTTCGTAAGAAGCACATAAATACACTGTGCGGAAAATATGCAGTACCCTAATATTAGCATACCCACCACTTGTGTCATGATGTTAGAAATATACATGAAACAAATCTTTAAATGTGGAGTCTGGTTCTTAAAATGTAACAACACTTGACCTACATGAAGAAGTGACGGTACTTCTACTAGCGAAGGTATATCAATGTGCGGTATAAAAATCAGTCCCATTACAGGCCCGAGATGCCCAGGGGGTTTCAGGAAGTTAAGGTTCCCAGATTACGTAACAATTGTCCAGGATGGTGGTAAGGTTGTTAGCCTTAGGCACCGGCCGCTTTTACCCCCAGGAAATACTTCTGTTACTCATTTCTGTTAGAGGCTGAGTCGACCCCAGGGCCATAGTACGATCGGTAGGATTATGTCAATGAAAAGTTCCATTGACACCATCTGGAATCGAACCAGCGACCTTCCGATTTGTAGCACAGCACCTTAACCACTGTGCTACCGCGGTCCCCCAGTGTAAGGTATATATACTGCAATAAGCATTTAATGAGTTAGTAAAGTTCAGTACATTTCGAGATCAGAGATAATTGACAGCAGCGCCTACAAGTAACACTACCATGGCTGGTACTGCACAACTTCATCGTTTTCACACGTATGATCCTCTGACGATTAGAGGATAGCTCAGTTGGCACAGTGAAGTGTTAAAAACTGAACAAGCAAATTCGATGCCAGGAAAGAATGTGGGGGGGGTCCTCTTTTTCATCATTTAAAGACTGCTTCTGTGTCTATCTAAACTCTCACGCCATGACAGACTATTTCGACAAGAGCAAGCCGACCGAAAAGTCAAGATAGCCGCGGGCCTACGTCTACAGTAGTACTGAAGTTAGGAATGCGTGGACCTACACATGCATATTCATAGTGCAGTTATTCAATTATTACACCAACCACTGCACATATATAAAATTTATAAAATTTATATATGTGCAGTGGTTGGTGTAATAATTGAGTAACTCGACAACATGCACGGTGTAACAATGAAAATAGATCATAGTGCAGTATTTAGTTTGTTGCCTGTTATAGCAACACAGAGACTAAACAAATCACTTCACCAAAAGAAATTTGTAAAACCTCTTTATATTTCCTTTAGACCTTCTAACTTCACTGGTTATTCTACAATCTAGTACAAGCTTACATTAATTAAAGCTTCAAGGTAAGAGATTACTTTGAAAGACGCAAGCACAGGTAGAAGGCAAATATTAAAATGGATCATAAATAGTAAGGATAAGAAGCCTGGACTGGATTCATCTCACTCAGGTTAGGGTCAAGTACAGCTGTTATGATTACGGCAATGTAGCCTCGAGGTACACCAAATGTGAGGAACTTATTTACCGGTTTAAAATTCGCACAAAAGAATTGGGTGTTGGGGGTGGGAAGGAAAGCCGCTACTCATATCACAATGACCCTGCCTGAAAGCTAACACAGTTAGGCCAATCCGACCCAATCATATAAGTAAGAACATCGATTACAGTTTTTTTCACACTGATTCAGAACAAACACACTTTCATTTGAAAATGACAGTACTAGTGCCCTATCTAATTGCCAGTCATGACATAATTACAATGTTAACAATTAACAAGACGCCAACTGCGTAAATCTTCAATATTATACCGTAACACATTTGATATAGTCGCAATTAAAAGCACTCAGAATTTGCGCGCAAGGAATTATTTTATAGTTATTGGTAGCGTCACTGTATGTACCAAAACGGCTGGGAGGAAAAAAGGCGATAGAAGTCCTTGGCTTAAACTGCTGTTTAGGCATAACTTTTAAAACGTGATCACATTATTCCTAGCTTACCGGAAATCAAGTCTGCAAGCCTTAGTTAATTTCCATCAGTTTAAGTTTTAACATGAATTTTGTGATTTAACCGACCTTGATAAACACCCTGTATACGTAATAATGTAATGCTTATTTGAAATATGGCAATGTGTAATGGGTATTGCTGCAGTCCGTCCAGAATCGATGGGTGGAAATTTGTGTCACTGACGTCAGATAAGGTATGAAATTTCAACGCAACACTGAGGGGCGGAATCGTTAAACGTGTTTACTCAATCGATAAGCCACGTATGTAAATACTCGCGTTACGACCTTCTTTTGTGAAATCGTGTTTCAGAAAATACGAACGTCAGAGCATTACCATACTTTTACATTCTTTAACAGCTTGTACCATCGTCCTGATATTTTGCATATTTTTCCCTATTTAAATCATTCATTCTCCATAACACGATCTCCCATCAAAGCTATAATCTATACATTACTATGTTTGAAACCTCGCCTCCTACCCCATTTTCACCCCCGCATAAAAGGGGGTTTTGACATAGACCCTGTGCTGTTGTGTTCGCATGCATGGCTTCGTCTGCTTTCACCTCCCCCTCCTAGTGTCGGTAATACTGCCCTCAAGGCATGGCCATGATCAAACATATTGATGTTCACGTTTTGCCTTTGTTCGGCATGGCTTGTGTCGGCCTGCAGACACAAAAGCAAAAACTTCATTGTTGTCACCCATGATTATGAACAATCAGACTCGCGTCACATAAAGTAGTAATCAGCCAGGTGAAAAGAGTAGGACTCTTAATCCTTTAAGGAAGAGACGTTAATACGTTTTATTTAAAGACCCAGTTCTTACCGCGCAGTAAACATCCTCCGTCTCGGTTATAAAAACCGATCAGTTAATGCTAGATAGGGAAACTATCGCTGTTGCTTCTGAGATCCACACAAAACATAAAAATGCACTGCGTGGAAAGAATGTAGAATTCCTGAATGTTAAACCTCGTGGTACTGTACATACGGTAACGTCCACTTTAAAAGGTTAATATGAAAAAACGTTGATTTAAAAGTCTTTAAAGACATAAACGTACTGCTACAGAGTAAATTACATAAACAGACACTACATGAACTTACAAAGGTGAAGTAAGTCACGTTAAAATACAAATGAATACCAAGAAAATGGTAAACTGATCGTTAGAAATTTATACTAAATGTGGAATTACACGAACAAACAAACTGCACAACAAATAAAGCATAGTACACTTTTCAAGTATACAAATAACCACACGATTTAACAAAAGCGTTGTTTCCAAATGAACAAAGTGATCATGATTCGCTAACTCACGTACTATAATTTGTTCATAGTATCGACACAGCGTCAAAGGAATGAGCAAATGTGAAATTATTCGATATTAATGACACAAAGTCAGTGATTTCTGATTATCTATACCCTTCAAATCAAGTGTGAACTGTAAATAATCTGTTTGTTTTTAGCAACCACAAACATAATAACACAATACAACAGTCCGTATAATATGAACCAACAAGATGCACTATTTTCTATTAATTTATTCGAATAGTAAGCCTCTACATGTTTCGAGCAGGCTTGCTGCTCATCATCAGGAGCATCAACTCTGTATAAACAAACAGCAATTGGTATAGTCATGCGTTATGTTGACTTCCAGCATCCAGTCAACATAGCATTTGACTATACCAATTGCTTTTTTTTGACGTTTTGCTGACCGTGCATCTCGGTATATTTATCTCAGTAATTAACCAACTTGATGCACAAAATTTTTGTTTTACAATAAGTTTATTTCATGCCTCTACATGTTTCGAGCACATGTGCTC
>Ga0123352_10004838_pt1 | contig 20012 bp, 11 predicted proteins | sample TergutLab28metaG_FD_89700 | JGI IMG/M metagenome (GOLD analysis project Ga0123352, IMG submission 89700) | Labiotermes labralis P1 segment gut microbial communities from Petit-Saut dam, French Guiana - Lab288 P1 | ecosystem: Host-associated > Arthropoda: Insects > Digestive system > Gut ...
AATGCCAGCATTTACCGACATGGTTTGGTAAAAGCCCGAAATGGAAGCATTTCCAGGCATTTTTCAGACTTTTACCACCTCACTATGGTAAATGCTAGGATTTACTGGTAAAAGCCTAGGTTTTACCAATCTTCAGGCTTCTACAGTAATATATATACCTCATGGACAAACAAACACCACCGTCATTAATGTCAGTTCCATTTGCAAAGGCATGTTAATTCGCATTTATGATAGGAACCACCACTGTTTCCTATTTCTGTGGGTGGCAACAGATTTGAAAATTACCGAGAATAACCTTACATGCAGGTACCCATGCATATGATAAATGCAAAAAGACAAGTTACCCCCCTTACAGATATAAAGAACAAACATGCATGAAGTCCAGTCACTGCATACAAATCAACGTGGAATATTCATGATCACATGTATATCCTGATCTGACCCAAATATTAGAATTATGTACCTTATTTACAATTGCCTTGTTAATTACACCTCTGATTGTCCCAGAATATCTTGGATTGATAAAGTTGGTGAAAGATATGCCACATTCTGTGGGCATGACATTTTCTTCCTTACTGCAACTACTAAACCAAGTCAGGCTATGTTTACAGTTGGCACATTACACGACAGATGTCACTGTAAAATGTTCTGCTACATTTTCAAAAATTACAAGTCTTTCTCTGTCTTAACACATCACATGCTAATAAGGTACAATGTGCTGCATGCTCCCATGCTACCTGAAGATGTGTCTGGGGATGCTGCAAATTTGTAGTGTACATTATTAGACATCGGGGACCACGGTGGTACAGTGGTTAAGGTGCTGTGCTATAAATTGGAAGATGTTGTCACTGGAATTTTTCATTGACATAATCTTTCCAATTGCACTATGGCCCTGGGGTTATCTCAGCCTCTAACATAAATGAGTACCAGGAACATTTCCTGGGGGTAAAGGCGGCTGGTGCATAAGGCTGACAACCTTACCACCATCCTGTGCCGGTGTCATGTAATCTGGGAACCTTTACTTCCTGGAACCCTGTGGGCCACTCCAGGCCTGTAACGGGACTGATTTACCTTTTCAATAGTAAAGTGCCAATGTCACATTTTAATAGTGAACCATATTCAAGAGTAAAATTGACTTTTTCAATGCGATCTAAACAGAGTCAAGACTTATTTTCCATTTTTGTACAGAATCACAAACAGACTTAAGTACATTTAAGATTCACTAAGAAAACCTTTTAATTCTTCAAAAAGCATTTGCTAAATTTTTACAATATTAATCAAAACACATTTTGCTTAAACTATTCTCCTAAAATTACTTCACATTAAATTTCATAACTTAGCTCAATGGTTCTTGAGTTCTGATATGTGTGTAGACAGACTGACTGGCAGAAAGCATGATTTTAATAGGCAATCAGCAAGCATACAAATACACTTTAAAAAATGGTGCCCTATGATACTGCCAAGAGACATACTTTGCTCACCTGTCACATACACAGTGAAACACACTGGCGCCAGAATCTGTATAGTGACTGTGCCATGGACCACAAGATCCATGTACCTGGGTTGGATTTCTGGCATCAGAGGGCCTTCACCAGTTTCTAGACAGGCACTGAGGTCTATACAGCCTCTTGTTAGGTGGGAACTGGGGGCTCTTTCTTCAAGGGAAAAACAGGCAGGGAACAAACTTGACCATCTACTGCCAAGGTTACAAATGCATGAAGTTATGTCCCCACTTCCCCATATGCCTTCATGGTGTGGTGTTTAATTAAGAAAATGGATGACTTCATTAAATACATTTTGAGCAGAAGTTACACAAAAATCTCAATCCCATTAGAACTGTGTACATATTTGTCTTTTCTTATTGTGGCCAGGCAGATGATGACCATGTTTGGTCAAAACATGTAGCTGATCTGTGAAATAAATATACTGTTGTGTTTTAACTATATTTATTCTGCATCTCTGATTATTAATGGAATAGCCTTGTCATGTACCCAATGTCTTTTGTAAAGAGCCATTTTCAAGAAACTGTCATATCTGACTGATACAGAAGAAAATAAATTTACTGCAGTATTTGTAGTACTGGCATCATATACCAGATGTTAATAGAATATAGAAATGAGTTAAAAGGTGAAGGGGCAGACAAGCAGACAATTTTGAACATTTTTTAACTATAACCTAAATGAATCTTAATAGATCAGCTAATAACCATTCACTTAAGCAGGAAAGTTTTGATCCATAAAAGTAGTTAAGAAACCTAATGCTTTATCAGCACAATCACAGCAGATGCACTTATCAAGTCCATAAAAAAACCTTAATCATACCAACCTGCTCATTTTGAACTTTCATGACTACAGGTTTTTTTGAGATGGTATATAATACTTGCTATAGTGACTAGGCTATGAGCACAATGGTCAAGGTTTTTATTCCCAATGAGAGTTCCTCTTCTCCGAAACACCCGGACTAGCTCTACAGCCCACCCAGCCACCTACTCATTTGGGATTTGGGGTTTTATTTCCTTGGAGGTAAAGCAGCTATGGCGTGAAGCTGACTACCAACATCCTTCTAGTTTAAGGCTACAAATTAGTATAGGTATGTGTCAACACCTGCTGTATTCAGTCATGACATGCACAAGGACAATTTTTACTTTTACCTAAGCAAAGTACAGAATAAACCACAGGAAGTGTGTTGCGTAGAATACAGAAGAGGATGTGGTGACTACAACCACAACTTCCTGCTCCTGCTGGCACTTACCCCTGTCTGCTTCTGTGTACAGCATGTGACACTCTCTAAGTATCTTTTCATTAACAGTGAGAGCTGCTTCATCTATAGGAAAGTTGGCGGATCGTCGAGACTTAGCACGTAATGACATTGCGATTTTCGTCTACTGTGAAATTAAATTAAAATGACCTTTCAAACATGTTGCAGGAAGCAACGTGACAGTCACACACTAACATCAAAATTAACACAATCTCACGCAAATACCGAGTAAATCACATCCGTAGTACCAAACAGCATGCATGTATGCAGCAAGAATCATATATGTGTGTGAAGAAAGGGGTACTAAAAACTTACATCAAGGACGTTCTCACAATAGCATCTACGGCAGATAACAGTGCAAAGCAAAGTAGTGATTCCGGGAAACGCTGCATCAGCAGTACGACGGCGAACCACAATAATTACTTTTCGTGTGGGCATTCCATTCAATACACAAATTGTGTCTTCGAACACTAATTAAATTTACTACTTTAATAACAGTAATACACAACTCTTTACCAACCGATCATTCAATTACATCAACGTTCTACTGTCACTTCCTCCTTCCACCAATCACATCGCACGTTGGGTGGATGCATTGGTTTAGGTTAGAATGAATGTATATCGAGTGCATTGTGTAGCGTATGTTTCACAAACGGTGAAATGGCGAGGACCACACGAACTTGGACACAAATTAACGTCCTTTAAATAGGGAATTGTTAGATTTTAATACATTACTACTTTCAGTACATATGAAAAAAAATCTATAAAACTTTTCCTATGGGACGGGGATTTGCGAAAGCATTTCAGTGTGTGTGCTACTTTGACGCAATCACGGTGCGCACGCGCCATAAATGTTGAACATATACGAATTTCCTAACTTGCTGTAAGGACTAGTTGTAATTGCGAGGCTATATATCATTCAAATAAGTGAATGTATGTAACGCTGTGTACCTAGAAAATACGTCAGTTGCAGCGTATAGGACACACCTATAATCTCCAGTTCGAGCATTTTATTTTAAAAAATCTCCGGCGTTAGTAATGCTGTGCAATACGCGAAGCGCCAAGAAAATTTCAAAAGACAGATCCCGTGCTTGAGAAAAAGCAAATATTGAAGCGTTACGTTGAAACTTGGGAGGATTGAGCGATATGCGATCTCAAATGGGAACATGCCGCAGGAAAAGCTTTGTTTCTGCTGGTTGTTCATTTTGGGGTATGAAAAGGCACAGCTCAGAGTCCAACAAAACATCTGGGATTATGCCCACATAAAATTAAGATTCGTAAGTATCTGCCCTCTGGAATGACAAGGAAGAAAGCTTGTATTTCAAATGGTTGCAAGGATCGGTAGTAAGGCGTGGCTAGGTTTTTTGGCGCCCGAAGTGAGTGAGAACAGTGGCAGTCCTTAATAAATTCTGGATTTAAAAATTGTGTCAATTTAAATGTCTTTTAATTTGTGATAATTATAATGTACGGCACTGGTCAAAATCTAGAATTAAATGTCTTGGCCCAGTGGCTCTAGAATCTGTGATAAAACTGCTGAAATCGATTGAAAAAGTTACTGTATTTTTGAGTCTATGACATTCTGTTGCAGATACAATTTCATCAGGTTCAGTTTGTTGAAACAATGTTTCAAACCAGCAGAAAATTGTGGTCAAGATCTTATAATTTCATCATTCCCATTGATGTATATTTCGTAAGTCTGTTTGTAAAAAATGTACATTTTTACCCTTATCTTGTTATGCTCCTTGAAGAAAGCAATGATGCCCATGTCCCAAAGCAGTTCCAGTCCACACACATCTCTGAATACTACTGGCCAAGTTCGGTGCACTTATTTCAAAGCTTTATAAGCTGTTCATTAATTTGTAGGTCCAGCTGACTAATCCTTGCTAGTGTGATAAATGATAAGAAATTTCATTTCCAATTTTATCCAGAATCACATATGCACTTTAACCAAGAAGGGTACAATCACCTATTCATTGTCACATGCCATTTATCGCACAACTCTACAGCATTAAATGTCTTTGGCATATAGTTCATTTTTCCTCTTTGAGATTAAGTGAAAGTTCCCAGTTGATTCGTAACTTGCCGATGGCAATTTATTGTCCTTCTTTGCAGGAATTGGAACCATGCCAACATCTTCAATGCTATTGTTGCTTGTAGTTATATTTTAAGAAAACTGCAGCACCTCACCAGCTGGATTTAACTGCCCCAGACCATGTTCATTATTAGTTACTGATTGATCAAGCTGTGGAAAGCTGGGTTCATTTCCTTGTTCTTAAGAAGAAACAGCTGCTTTGTCATTCATAATTGCTTAAGGTAGGGGAGTAGTGGTACAGCTTACTCATTATTAACCGTGGTGCAAGATGAAAGTCAGTGGTCAACATGACACCCTGGCCACTGTACCCTGAGAAAGAACCTCGATATCTAATGAATAGGAGGTGAGGTGGGCCCGAGAGCTGTTCCTAATGTTTCTGAATAGAGAATAATCTCTTGCCCCTACCAGGATAAGACTCTGTGATGTCAATTTTGCAATAACCAGATTATTGAATTTTAGGCCCTTTCACACATTTCTTCCTCTGAGTGACATCTCTTAACAAGTCCTGAATCACACTTTCATCAGCTTCACACACATTAATTCTTCAGAGGAAGGGGTACTAAAGATTGAAAATGAGTTTTCTACACCACACTACTGAAATCATATCAATCCTTACAATATAAAATAAAACTCCTTTTGTCTGTACTTCAGCAGTCACTTGGGAGAGAACCCAAATTGTACAATATTAAAAAACCCCCTTCTGTCAAATTCCAATTTTGGAATCATTGGAGTGTTTCAATACAACAGAATTGCACAAATTCAACAGAAACATCTAATAGCAGTATAGACATAGAAAGTACTTTCTCCAGGGTCAGGCAGCACTTGGATGGCAAGATCACGATCCTACTGTCAAAATGGCCATATTAGAATTCTTAATACCAACATTTAATACTCACAATATTCCCACTTCTCATTACTTTTTAAAGGAATGTTGTTACATACAGGCAGGTCTCTTTTATGCCAGGGTTACATTCCTGAAAAATGTTGCACAAATCAAACACAAAATTCTCATTTAAAACAGTGCATTTCCTGGGGGTTAGGGGATCGACAGCCTTATCCTATATAATGTGGGATTACACCACTAATGGACATACAGACCTGCAGAGTATATATGTACTATATATACAGTTGTATACAGTATATATACATGTCTATACAATATATTTCTTTATTTCTAACACAATATAAAAAGTAAGAGACACACATCCATAATTTTTGGTACAATTTATACCAGCAGGGCTGTGGTAGTCTTGCTATACAAACAAACACCTCCTGTCAGATTGTTAGCAGTTAATGTTGTCTGAACACTTAGTGATTTAATTCTATCAGCATTATCACAAACTGTATGTATGCTACTATGAATTTAGCAGATTTTTCACATGAATTGCGCTAAGCGTTGTAGATTTACTTTTCTCACTCATTTTGGTAAGTAAAGCTAATGCTGTGGAAGAGGAAACTATATGAGCCACTTGATTATATCACCAACATACTCAATCCTTACATGTAACTGATGGCATGATAGTGACGTCACTTTCTGCTAACCTCCAACAGTAGATAAGCGCGGGCATGGATCATCACATTAAACTGAAAATTATTGTGTAAATTCAAAAAGTGGTGAAAATTTTCAAGTCACGTTACAGCAAAATCACATAAAACGAGACCTACCTGCATTCATGAATACTGACATCCCAATATCATGAAAACCTTTACTGTTTTATTCTTGCATAGAAAATAAACTGCAAGTCAACAAGACATGTAAATATGGAAGATAAACAAGTCAGAAATAAATACACAATTTTAGGTTTCCATAGCATGACTGTAGAGAAACTAAGTCTTCTGGGTTGTCGTGTGGTTTGGTTGGATAATTTCTTCCTGTCGTTTTGAAGGAACATACCGCCATTATCTTCAGGGTTACGAGTCCGTGAATTGATAGGAAGTTGACCGATGTTATTAGTTGCAAATCTGTTTTCTTATGAGGAATCAGCACCGTCATGCTTCATCACTGTATCAGAGGACTTCATAAACCTAAGTGGTGCAGGTCTGGCCATCTGCACTCTATGATTTCAGTGGTAATCTGCTGGCACAAGTTTGTCACTGAAACTTTTATATGACTTACTGTATAATAAATATTATGTATACTATATGATACCACTCAAACATGATGATACTTTTATGAGCGCATGTAGTAGTCAATAAGTGTTGAGAATGCTGCAAATCCTGCTGCTCCAAATATTCCAGCCTTGATACCAGCTGCAACAAACATAAAAATATATGTAAAAGAAACAAGTAAAAATAACGTACAAACATGACCAGTTTATTATGCCTTTTCCATAAAAGCTGGAGAAAACCTTAATCAGTTTCCATTTACTGAGGATGTAGAATATTAGTGAAATATAACCAGACATATTCCAATACAGTATCATAAATCAATAATGTGCTCTAAAAATGTGTAACATGCTACCAAATTTAATCAAGTAATTCATACACTTGCCCTCCTTAGTGTAAATCCATGCTTCTCAATCTATAATAGCTCACGGAACCCTAAAAGAGCCACAGAACTGAATAAGGAACCCCTACCTGTCCACAATTAAGTCAATATAAAATGAAACACCAGCATTAATTATCTTTTATGTATGTCACATGTAAAAATCAAATCACGTACCTTTAAAATGTATTGTTAATTTTTTGTGAATTTTTAATGGCATTTCTGACAACAGAAAATTAAAATCATCATGAAATTAAAAAAAATGGTACACACCATGATTACTGAAAAGTAATTGTTTTAGACAGTAACACTTAAAAACACCATAATTAAAACTGATCTTTCATTTTACTCTCTCCATTGAACTGGGCATGTAAGAAATGAGATGGATGTGCTTGTTTTCCAGAGATCAGTTCTGAAGTCAGGTTTGATATTGGATAACTGGACCCACACATCTGCTTCAGGATCAAGTCTACTACTTTTCTTGTTCTTAGTCAGGATTTATTTCAAAACTGCTGCCTTGCAGCGGTATTTTGAAACAAAAGACAGCAGGTGTTGTCTACCATGCTTTGTAATTTCTGGGTATTCACTTGTAAGCAGAGAACAAAATTCAAACACAGTCACCGTTTGAAAGTGTCTATTTGGTTTCTGTCAGCCACTATGTCGATAAGCTGTTCAACTTCTCTGAGTGGCAGGTCAAAATCCTCTGGTGAGGCTGAGAATGGATTTTTGACCCAGCTCAACTCTTCTTTTGCAGATGGAAAATATTTTCTGATGAACATTTGTAGATTTTTTAGATGTTCTATTAATTCTGAAGCAATTTCTGACAAAACAGGAGTTTCTGATTCAGGTAAAAAACCAAAAAATGTAGGGAAGCACTCAGTAATTTCCTTCATCACACAAGATGTCCAAAAGGTTTTTTTTTTTAACTTTCATTCAATTTTGTCATAAGCAGAAAATACTGTCACAGATGTACCCTGAAGTGAAAGGTTCAGTTCACTGAGACTTGAAAATTATCAGTGAGATAAAGCAAACATAGGAGCCACTTGTGCTTCTAGGTTAAATAATAATTCATAAAGAAATAACACGACTTCATTTCACGTAGTGAACAGCCATACTAGAACATTGCCCTGAAACAACCATCTTACTTACATGTGAAGAAACAGAGTCTTGAATTGGTTTCCCATTTCTTCACAAAGCACAGTGAAAAGTCATGAATTCATGGGATTTTATTTTATGAAATTCATTATCTTTACTCATAATGATTAGTGTCAAATGTGGCCACACAAATTTTAATTCATATATACAAATTTAGGACTGCCAATAAAACTCTTCCACCAAAAAGCATTTTCATCTCAGAACCCCTGACATCCCTTCATGGAACCCTTGGGTTCAACGACACCCAGTTTAAGAAACACCGATATAGAGGAAGAGAACAATAACTCACTACATACTGAAATAATTTCATTCTTATAGTATGAAATATAAAGTGAGAGGTTGGGCAAAGCTAGTCTGAAGGCAGTATTTGGCATGGTTGAGTGAAAGTGATTTCTTGTGATGTATGATCGCGTGACTTGAAGCAACAGCAGACTGCTACCCTGCTCTTTAAATAAACATTATGAGCATAATATAAAGGCTACATTAAAAAATCAGTGGAACCCCATTAAATGTTCCTTGATTCAAAGTTTCCCTCATTCTGTTCTAATAATCCAAAGTGTTCAGTTTCCTCTAAAATTGTCCTCATTTTGGTGTTCAAATCCATAGCTCCCAAAAGAAACCATGAATGGGGGTCTGAGTGCATATATAACAATCTTGGAATATAAAAAATACTATCACTGTTATCAGTTAACGCCACATAGGACCAATCCAGACATTCACAACAAAATTCTTTTGAAGTAGTTCTCTTTTCATTCACTGTGCCCATGAGAGAGGCCTATTATTACCACAGAGTGGTTTCATATATAACAACACACTCCAAAAGTACTAAAATTCTGAGACCACTGATACAGATTAACAGTGATATTTTCTAGTGTGTCTCCAGTGCATGAATGCTTTGACAGGGCCATTTGATTAAACTGAAAGAGACTGTTTAATTGTAACATAATCTACAGGAGTAAAAAGCATTTCAACATAATACTACAAGTCACACCTACATAATCTGGTTGCCTGAGGACCTGGCTTGTGTTGGACCAGAGAATTTTCTGAACCTTGGGTAATCAGCATATTACAGTAACAAAATACCTTACACAGGACCTTGTGAATAAAGTGTGAGCATTGTAAACAATTCTAATGTACTGGCACAAGACATTAAGTACAGTAAGCAAAAATAAATGTGAAAAATAAATAGTTTATTTAAGACTGCTAAATGTACAAAAACTCTTCTGCAATGACGCTGAATCACTCACCCAAAAATTCATTCTGCATGATCAACATATATCAAGATTTATGAAATTATATTAAAAAAAAAAAGCAAAATTTTCATGCAAACTAAGATAAAAGCATACAACTTGATCCACGATTATCATAGATTGTGCTTTTTGTTATATCATGCTGGACCATGGGAGGTGTAACCTGTACCACTGCCATAGTTCTTTGCCTTTACCACTACAGAACTGCTGCAAAATATTGGTACTTCATATGCATTTTATGTATGCACATGCACACAGGTGCCCATGACCACACACACACGCAAACACACACTACTTATCCAATCAGTTATTAAACTACAAAGGCAAAATTCCGTCTGTGATTTCTGTGTTGTCTTATGTCTGTATTTCTTCCAGAAATCCTAAATAATGTAATAAACTTAACTGACAAGAGGAGTTCACTGAAGAGTTAAATGAAAAGCCATAACCACGTTAAATGTAACACATTTGTTCCACCGAATTCTCATTATTTTTCAACAATATTCACAAGCATTCTGATGCATCAGTCCCATCTTGATAAGGGTTCAAAAATTATCTTCTTACAGAAACTGGGCCCTTGCATTCACATCCATTCATAAACTGCCATTTCCGCTTCCTCTTTACAGAAGAATCAGATACCTCCCAAGTGTTGCTTCCACAGCCTAAACAAGTTATCTGTGACACATGATCCTTCTGTACAACTGTGAAACCCCACACATCACATGTTGGACACAAGCTGTCACAGTCATTTCACTGGGAACTTCTGGAACAATCACCCTATTGTTTGGGCTGCTAAAGCAACACTTTCAAGGTCACTGATGCCACAGTAATGAAAATGATGTTTGTGAACATTTATGAATGCAAAAGCCCCAACACTTACAATATTAGTCATGCCGGATGGTACAAATGCATCAATGGGTTTGGAAATTAAGTTTAAAAAAATATGGTAATATGTTGGTGGAATAAATGAGGTACATTTAACATTCTAATGATGCCACATTTAATTTTGATGACTTGGAAACCTTACTATATCAACAACCCTCATACATGCAGTTTCATTGATTGCTGAATCCCAAACATGACAATACACAAAAACATGCATGCTCTTGTAAGATTCACACCAGAGTCTCATTACCTCTTAATCCTATAATACCTCCAGTAATACCTCCAGCATAGGTTCCATTACGCCAATCTGACTTTCCTCGATACTGAAAGAAAATGAACACAATAACAAGCACTACTTGAACTGTGTCCATATCTAGCAAGTAATTTATATCAAATTAATGAGTAATTTTTCCAACAAAACTACTTGTTCTCTGGCTCATTTAAATTCAATGTGGGATCATCATTGTTGATCCTCTCATAAAGTAGAGTTTCATTATCCCAGGGTCAATTACTTAAGCATCACAATTTTCTCCATTCTTTGCATTAGATTTAACATACACTGTACAGGTCCATTCCATCACTTTTCAATAGCCCCTGGCAATGCTAAGTTAAATGTAACCTAAAAATGTTAATAAGATTGTGATACTTATGAAATTAATCCTAAAGGTTGAAAGTCCACTTTGTGAGACTATCCCTCACGATGATTCCACAGTGAATCTGAACATGTCTGGTAATAAATAAAAGTTATGAAAATAACTTGTTTCTTTTTGACACAAAAATTGCCATGAAATTAATGTAATAACAAGAAATTAGTAAAACATAACTTCAAATAGACATTAAATATTTCCTTAGTATATGAATAGCACTTAATGCACACACAGCATGTAACTGATATTATGATATACTGTACATGGAATAAACATTGACCCACAGGATATTAATGACCACATACTAAGACAGCTATGAAATGAATACACAATGAGGTCACATAATTGTGTATAGTCCATATAAATTTTACCTCACAAAATTCTTAACATACTGGGGAAATTTGGTAACAGGAAATTCTACCCTGAAGAAAAAGGCAGTACATCCCTCCAAACTCTTGGTATTTGTCTAAAAATCTACACAGTATTAGACTACAGAAGAAAGCTATCTTCATTGTTAATAGGGTCCACACAAAAATAAATCAGTAACCACAATCTGCCTTGTTCTCTCAACAATATCTCACTGAAAATACAGCAGCTCATGACATCTGAGATTTCCATGGTCATCTTATTAAAACCAGTAACTTGCATTTTAAAAGATTTTCCACTTCAAAACATCCAATAATGCATATTGGTCCAATGTAGAGATACAGTTGACATCAGTTTCTGTCCTACTAGGTCAAATGTCGTGAACAAATTGACACATTAATTTAAAATGTTTCATGTTGATTTTCCTACACTTCTATTGCCTAGTGGCTTCTTTTGAACTCTCAAGTTAGGGATTTTCTGGAAAATTAATTGAGACCTGACTGTTGCAATTCACAAGAATAAATTGGACTGCAAAGTGTTAAAATTGCCTTGTATCTTTCACACCAAATTTTGCGTTGTATACATGGCAAACGCCCACACTGTGATATGTCTCAGGGTGCCAAATACCTCTTTTTCAATGGGAGAGAGTGAAAACATAACAAAATGTTAAATGAATTTTTTTGCTTCACCAATATAAGTTTCCTATTGCAATAAGAGTATCAATGAATTGTACATGATATTTGTAATATTTTTTCTGAAATTATTGTACTGTCTTATGCACTCAAGTTCAGGTGTATCATCATCATCATCTGTCACAAGTTAGGCCTTGATAGACCTGTTTCAACCTGCTATGGTATACACAATGGAATTTTTATGAAAATTCATTTTGGTTATTTACTAATGAGCAGCTTAGTATTGGCAATAAGTGAACATGACTTGTGCAAAATGAGGAAGAAAGGTTGGATGAAATTATAAAGTTAGTAACTTCCTAGTAATTAGGCTAAGGAATTTATGGACCAAATGTGTGAAGTTATATTGTATACTAAATGCCCCATACATAAGCATTGAGGACTTAAGTTTTTCTACTTTTATGGCAGACTCACAGCAGAAAGTTGTAAAAATGCACTCTTTTAACATCACCATATATGCCTCTGTGTGTGTCCAAGTGTGATAACATATTAACCAACAAACATATTTTTATAACCTGATAATGGAAACTGTTGCTCACATTTGTAAATAGTCCAATTTTTGTAAAAATATGTAAAACAACAGCGACACCTTATATAAACTTCCGAATGGTGCAAATTAAAAGTTTGAAACACATGTTTTAGAGAAAAATTCTACATATTCTACACCAATATGTATTTCCTGTAACACCATTTTCAAGGTAATTACCTAATGAAACAGGAGAAATTTCAACAAGATTATTGTGTCATGCACACATTTCCTAACATGTTGTTTAAAGAGTCACTAACTTAAAGCAGAAGCAAACCTGCAAACCTGCTTATGGAATCTACACACTCACTCACAGAATGCAGTATGTATTAAATAGGATATTTTATCATGGGAGTACTCGCTATAGAGTGGATAACATTGCTGCTGCATGGTGACCAATCACAGTGCCTGTTTAGTAGTGCTCTGTCTGCATTAAGACTCTTATACTATGAACATCACTGCTTGGCATTTAAATCTGACAAGAACTGAAGACAGAAATTAGCATAAGAACTAACCGATTCAATGGTGCATTCAACTGCGGAGAACATAGCACCAACAATTGCAAAATTCTTTCCATAGCTAACCATAGTTCCCTTCATCTCTCTTAGAACTTCCCTTGCTGATGGCTGTTTAGTGTCACCAATGGGAACAGTCGGGTTGACACTGGATGAAAACAGACCAATTGCAGCTCCCAAAACATAACCTGAAAATAATATAGCCAACTCACACCAACAATTTTCAAGTTTCAAAAAGCTTCACCTCCTTATCATTTGCAATATACTGCTGTTCATACATGAAATACATATCAATCCATATTTCTGGTATATATTTATAACACAATGATCAGTTACAATATTGCTTTTGTAAGCAAGAGTTTAAGAATACTTAACTGTTTATAGAAGAGTACCTGTAATTATACTGATGAAATCAATCGGTCCTCTTTCTCATATTACAGTACTTTTATAGTCCTTTAACAAACCCAAATCTGGAAACAATGTAAAAGGTGATGTCCAATGGTCTGTTTTATAATTTCTCCACACACCCACTATTTTGCAGTACAATCAAGGGAGGGCCTCTGCAGCATTGTACTATCCAACAGAAAGGGGCCATATGGTTTAAAGGAGTTGCAGGAAATGCGGTGAAACCCATATTCACTCGTTTTTTGTATCCATCTTGATGTTGGAGATGACACATTGAAACACCATCACAACTTGACCAAAACTGAAGATGCTCCTCTGGCCTGGATATTCCACAATAAACTATCGCTCTGAAGTGTACAAGTCACACAACTTCAGTCTTTAAAGTGTCTCATCTGCATTAAGGAAAATGAAACGCCATCACACCGAGTACTTTCACATACTTCTACAATACCCAAGTCTGATCATACCAATAGCCAACTTACCTAAAACACAGCTCGTAACTGTTTTAAATGCACAACTTTCCATCGCCGCTTCAATCATTTTTTCCTCCCTCGTCTTTATTTTAACAGGGCCCATCATCCTAGGTATTATTATATTTTCTCTGTACCGTGTATTATTGCCTATCATATATACTGCTAATCTATCCCACTCCTCATTTGTAAAGAAAACTCTTTTATCGGTTTCTTGCCTATCCATTTCGAAGTGAACATCGCATTTATGCACCTTATTGTATTTAAAATAACAACTTTCTCAAAACTTTTCTGAAGATTTGTAGTGCAACGTAACCTAAAAAGCTTTTATCATGAAGAAGAAAACATCTGTCTGTGACCGCTGCTTACACCGCGGCCACAGAACATGTATGACAGCGACCACAGATTACATATATACCAACTCACGACACGTAACAACACTGCGGTCACAGATTATAACGGTCATGACATTCGCACCCGCAACATTAAGTGCGTAGGTCCATGGCTCAACTTAATTTGCATCACTATGGCCACTTGCATATGAACACATAGTCTGTCGCTTCTTGTTGCTTGCTGTCATGCTTATCCGTACTGTTATATATGTATTATCGCCGTTGGTTATTATGTCTACAAGGATGGCCGATCTGGGGCATCGCCCACACTTAAAGACACGGCGTGCTAAATGTGTTACATATCAAAGTAATGTATAATATTGCAGGACTCATTCTTGTGAAACTCGGAATGCTATAACTACCGTACCTCAACTCGAATTTTGCCTATGCGTTTGATTATGATGTAGTTTATTTTACAGTCCAAATAAACGTCACCCTTTTATTTATTTATTTAATATTCCAGATATCCATCAGAGTGGATATAGAACTTGTCACGTGGGCACCTTGGCAGGCGATATTTTCTCACGATAAGGTAGTTCTTCCTTGGGCTTTAACGCCACTCTGTTGAAAAATCTAACCAGAGATGCAGATAAAACATTCTAGTGGGGCATAAACTGTGTCCATTTTAGTACCTTATACACATGTTCTTGTGCACATGTACAACCATACTGAAAAATGTTGCAAATAAAACTTCCTGAACTTTGTGCTTGTAGTTTATCATTTACCAGTTTTTAGGAGTGTTCACAAAATTGCAAAAGGTGACTATTAGCTTTGGCATGTCTTTCCATCCATCCACATGGAACAACTTGGCTCCCACTGGATGGATTTTCATACAATTTGTTGTATTTTTCAACAAACTGTCAAGAACATTCAAGTTTCATTAAAAATGCACAAAAATAATGGATGCTTTACATGCACACCAATATACATTTCTGATCATATCTTGCCCAGTCCTTCTTAGACTGAGAAATGTTTCAGACAAATGTTGTAAAGGGAATCAAAATGCACAATTTATGTTTAATAACGTTTTTTTCGAAAATCATGCCATTTATGAGATAATGTGGAAAAATATTGTACAGTCAGGCTGGCCACAGATAACAATATGGCACATGTGCATTGCATTCTGGATACTTCAGTCTACACATAAATGATCAGGATATTGATTTTGCACTACAACAGTGGTCGCACGAATGCACCTCTGCCAGTCCTGTTAAATTATCATCTCTTGCATGTGATGATGTGAACATCATATACATAATGCAAAATTAATGCTGGGCTGATACACACAAAATTCAATTTTCCCTACAGTGTAGTACAGGTTGCCTATTAGAATTTTGACTAAATCTGTTTTAACAGTTCTGGAGATGAAACATTCATATGGACACAACCTATCTGTCCACTTCACACCTTCACATAAGGAACACACAAATCAACTTGCCACTCATGACCACATACTCTTCCTTTAATGTAGCACCTAGAAAACAAGAGAGGTGCCAGCTAATCAAATGTTCTGGATTATCAGACAATACCCACACTCACCTAAGGTCTTACAGGTAAGTCACTTATTTTCACCGTATGAGGGCTTAGCTTTTTCAATTATCATAGGCCCGGTCACAGGTTTGCCTTTGGAACATACTGCTGTCAACCTCTTACACAACACCTCATCCAACTGCACTAACTTTGGCTGTTTGTTTGTTGCTTGCCAATGTCCTTCGCACTTTCACTTTATTGTATAAATGATGATAAATGGTCCGTCCATTTCTGTATATTATATTACAGACAGATGATGGCCCAAGGCTGTACAAATCCATGACCACACTTTGGCCTGTGCCACTTTCAAGCCACCTAATTACTTAAAAGTTCTTACAAATTGTTACAATTTTTTTTCTTGCCAGCAGCACCTACTTTATTTACCTTGGTTTTTTTTAAGCCACTAAAATAGCTCAATGGGCTCAATAAAGTCCAGATAACAAATGATAAAGACATGGGACCACTACACATACTGCATGTTATTAATTGCGAAACTGCCTGTCTTTGTAGTATTTGCCTCACCTGGTGAACTATCAGGATTTCTGGAATCGTAGTAGTCATATTAAAGGAAATCTACTGTAACTACTGGAACTGGGATGTATGGACATTATTGGAAACACAGAAAAAACTTAATTGGTCAGATATACTTAAAATATAAATGCATAGCAACTCATGATTCTCCTCTGGGATCTTTTCAACAATCACAATTTTTATTCTTCATGTAGTTATTGTGTTCTGAACAGTAAATTTAAGCCACAATACCTATTTGGACAGTATGTTCAGTAAATGGTTAAAGCCTTGCAGAAAGAATAAATAAAATTATTTTGTCTTCCCATCTTTGGCTTGGTGAATTATTATTTCTTCCATTCATTGGACATATTCAGATGACCAATAAACATTTAACTTCAATGAATACCACTAAAAAAGTAGTATATACTATTCTGTACTAACTAGCAATGAGTTCATACTTGACTAACATATCCTGGGGGAAAACATACATGTACCACAAAACAATATTTTAAATAGACAGTATTGAAATGGTATTATGTGGCGTGTAACTATAACATTTGCAGGCAACAGACTCAAAATATTTCAACTATTCTTACAGTATAAAACACAGACACCAATAACCAGTATACAAGATAATACCTCTTCACTACATTAACACATGTTACTGCAGCCATAGTTGCACTACTTTCTCTCTGATATGGATGCATAACCCTATAATGATAACAAATTATAGATATGATCAAAAGGTAACTAACAAACTGCAAGTGCTGATGATCAACAATATGCAACAAACTTAAACATTTGTGCAAATATGTTTACTCTTTACTGTACTCAAACGAGAGGAAATTCAAGATAAAAAATATCTAATGCACATTAGCATGTAAGGCTTACACTGCACACTAGAGATTGATGTACAAAACACAATAATTATGAAGCAAAAATATGCCATGGTTGTATTCACCAAGTCAAAATGTCATGGCCCCATAAAGTTTTAAACAACATTCTGGTGTACATGTTGCAAAACTATATGGAGCCTCACTGTCTGGATATATGGAAATAATTTAGTAACAAAGTGTATCCAGAGTACATAAAAAAACTACGTGACCATTCATGATCACCCCCAAATCTCATTCATTCATACATTTTTTAAGTGACTACAAATTTTTGTGCCAGGATCTCCATAACATGCATCCAAGCCTTACACACCAAACTCACATGCAAACTGCAATATATAGCACCTTCTTATTTAAATCTTATCACTGTCACTTTATTGTACTCATACACTAATATCTCTAATATGTTACTGTAACTATTCTCACAGTAATAACAAAGAGGTGGCATATTTGTAATGTAATGCTACAAAAGGGAGACATATAAACGTCACTTCTGTTCTGTCCAGCAGACAAAAGTAATTCAAGTTGCAGGGGTCAGCATCTGGCTTCAATCACAGCTCCAATGGTCAACATTACTAACAATTCCTGCATAAACAGTTTCACTTGATTAACAATTCTAAGGTACAGTATACTCCCAAATATCCATGTACAGATTATTTCACTTGCAGATTATTCATGAATATGCTCCCTTTACTCCAAGTGTGAATTTAAGACTTTACTTATGTTTATAGCACCGTGTATTGTCATAAACAGAAATACTCTTTGTAAGTCCACTGTATGGCAATCTTGTTAACTCTATGGTCTGCAGCAAGGTTATGTGATGAAATAACAGGGAAGGTAAATACTAAACCCTTCATCCTCCAACTTATAACTGTACTATGCTACTGATGTACACAATATATATATATATATAGTGTTCCAGCTAAGAAGTTCCAACTTTATGAAGTTTTCCCATGCAGGAGATCACATTTTTTAAGTCCCACACAAATAATGTTAAATTTTCTCAGTGACAAAATTCTTGTATGAAAACCTTTCCTGCTTTAGACTCTTTTTAAATTTTGATACACATTTTCCGTTCAATACGTTTACAAGCCTAGCCAACCACTATTCATTTCCTGGTGGTTAAACTGTCTCAAAGCCAATATCAACTAAGAACTAATTCATCGTCTGCATGCAAATTAGTGACTTGTTACTGGTTTTATTCTTCTCCCCCAGTGGGCTGTATGGCCTGTACAGAGCCTCAGTGCCCGTACAAGGGTGCACTCTACTGGTTTTATGTGCTTTGTTATTCATTTTCAGCTGAATTTACAAGGTTGTGCAAAGAAACTATTAGCTTTGTTGACTGTCTCGAGTTTGGTTAAACTCAGGCAAACATAACAGGCACTTCATATGACACATACATAAACTTACAGTATCTAATCAAAGTGCTTCCTGGGTTAAGAAATGTCTCAGATAAAAGTAGTACACAAAAACAAAACACATATATCACAACAAACGCATTTTCTCCCCAAAAACTGTGTCACTTGTGACATAACTACAAGAAACATGACAGATCAAGATGCCAAAGAAATAAGTGTCTACATACAGATTTGTTGTCATGTCACATAATAATCTAAAGAAGTAGTATGTTACACAGTTATCAACTTTTTCTTCATGTGATTTATGTGATGCACAACGAAAGAACACAAAAATGTAAATTCATAAAATTTTATATGTACTGATTACATCTAAAAATATTGAATTTGGTATGTGAATGTATAATGAATACACCTAAAAATTGTGTATAAAGTATGGTTTATAACTGAGCAATTACAAAATACTTAAGGGGTTCAGTTTTGAGGTTATGTATGACAAAATAATTTAACACAGACAAAATTGACAGATGCATAAATAATAAGTTCTTCAAAGAAATGTAACACCCCAATAATGCTTACAACATTCTGCAATACATGTACAACTGTGAACAACAAAAAATGTGATCACAGTGGGCTACAAAGTATGACCATCTAACCTGGGATCAAGCATGCAAAGACCCAAACATGCTTCAATGTTACATTATTAGGTGAAGCATGTCACAGAGCAGCTGCAGCAAGGTTTGGACTGCAGTAGGTTAGTTGTGACATAGTGAGAACTGTAGACCTGTGTAATGACAGCTTGGAGGTGGAGGACACAAGTGCGTAAATGAAGAAAGTGCACTTGTGCCAACAACAGATAACTCTGGACTTGTAATTTTAGGTGGTCCACTATGACTTGTTTTATTAATTTTTTTAGCATTAAAATAACTGTAAGACCCACACTGCTATGGTAATATACATATGTTATCTTTGTAACTGACACTTTAGGGATAATTTCTTGGGATCAAAACATAAACAGATTTAAAAAATGAATCAATTTTTACATTTTCCTTATAAGAAGATATCCCCCTTAAGAAGTTGCTTTCATTGGTCT
>Ga0123352_10004840_pt1 | contig 20008 bp, 11 predicted proteins | sample TergutLab28metaG_FD_89700 | JGI IMG/M metagenome (GOLD analysis project Ga0123352, IMG submission 89700) | Labiotermes labralis P1 segment gut microbial communities from Petit-Saut dam, French Guiana - Lab288 P1 | ecosystem: Host-associated > Arthropoda: Insects > Digestive system > Gut ...
AGAACACACTACAAAAACACACTAGCGATATGCACTTTTATATAGTGTGGATGTAGCGAGACTGAAGTAAAGCAAAGAGATGAGAGTGCTAAGTATATATATATATATATATATATATATATATGCACACACACCCACACACACACCACACACGTACGCGCACACACACACACACACACACACACAAACACACACACACACACACACACCCCTTGGCGCAACAGCCTCTATAGATCTAGGCCTCCTCATTATCGAGACTTTGCAGTCACACTCAGACGCACCACACTCAATAGACGACGCAGAGACCTCTACCTGACAAGACACAACACTCACAAGAGACAGACACCCATGCCCCTGGCGGGATTCGAAAACACAATCCCAGGTAAAGAGCGGCCGCAGACCCACGCCTTAGACGGCGTGAACACTGGGATCGGCCCATTATTAATATTACAACGAGGAAAACCTTATGCTGATGAGCATTTCCGTATTACCTGTACGTTTCGTTGTACGGGGATAGAAAAATTAGCTACACTTGCCCAAACACCCTTCTCGATCGAGTGAATTACCGTTCGAGAAGACGATAAGGCTTGTCAAAAATTCTGCTGAGTAACGCCAGTGAACATTTTTCTGCCCTGCTTCTTTACATGAAGAAGGAGACAGAGTTAGCCTTCGAAACTATGTAAGAATACCATTAACTACAAATAATTTTTACTTGAAGTAATACGTTAGCGTTTTCACACAGACTTGCCACAGAATTCTGCCGGAGTCATTTGATTCCATTCGACATCCTCATAACATGTTTCTTTTGCGATAACTTTAGTGTCGTCTCCCCATCTACGCCTAGGTCTTCCAATGGTCTGTTCCGTTCATTGTAGAATTACGTTCCGTGCATTTGGGTTGTGGTTGTTTATTTTGGTTAGGGTCCCCTATAGACACTGTGTCTCATTATAAACAATTTATATTCTAATTTCGGAGATGGGATTGTCTATAAATATGCACTCTGTACAGGTTAAAAAAACACACAATTACGGCCAGAAAAAGTAGTAAATAATTCTCTGGAGAATCTGAAATGATTGTGTAGCGGTAGGAGGAGTACTAAACGGCGAGACCCTTTGGCAGACCTGAGGAAGACGATGAAGCGATATGGTAAATTCCTCTACTAAATTAACTCGTGATTGGGCGTAAAGTTGGGATTTTGTGGAAGCGATGATGAAACTTTGAGGGCCACAAAAGTAATTACTATCTTACTATCTCAGAGGCTACAATTGATTACTTGAGGTTGTTGCAAGGACCAATCTAAAATACACAATAGAGTGGATGTCAGCTGATTTATAGACATTCGATTAGTCACATTTGTGGCGTGACATGCAGTAGCAGTTCTAATAATTGCACTGATTAGGTTTCGCCCTCTTTTAGGCCCGGATTTAGACTACTGAGGAGATGCTAGTTTGGTTCGTATAATCATTTAGGGGGCGTTCCTCGGAGGGAAAAGTGATCTTTTACATTTGATGTAATGAACATGAAATCGTTTGCTTCAGATCTGGCGTTTCTGTAACAACCATAGAACGTAGAAACGTCCAAAATAAGACAAAATGTAAGAGGCGTAAAAATTTTTTAACGTGTTTACGGACTGGGATTAGCAGTGACAGGAGACCGGGCAGTGTTTATGTTGTTTGCTTGCCTAAAGGAATTTTTAAACACGAGGAAATTCTTTCAGAGAATTTTTAGCTGCATAATTGACGACATATCAAACTGTGGCACTGTTGTTTAGACATTGACAGGTATGGGTCTTGTGGAATCAGGTAGGCAAATGTAGTTTTTCGTCTCGCTTGTGTTCCGTTTATTTCAGTTTGCTTTCGAAATGATGTTTAATAGTCGTGAATTCAAACAGTTACCGCATGTTATGACGGAAAATTAAATACGCACATAAATAAACCGCAAGCCACGACTCTGTGTTGTTTTCTGCTCCCAGCCCTTACTGTACACTAATTGTTGCTACCCACAAGTCATACATCTTTCGCTGCAGGGAATTTTGCTTGGATGTAATTAATGTTCAATAACAACCGAAGGTAAGAGAAAAATGATTTGACCTTAGTGTGTTAAAAAGCGGGGGGAGTGGGTTATTGAAAAAGTCTTGTTTGTGTGTGTTAACGTTAATCTGGTTGTACGTCTTTCACATCCTTCTGGAGTTTTCGCATCACCCAACTACAGTGAACTGTTTCAGAGTTACAGCATGTGCACTGCCTGCCTAAGTGCGTCATTTCCTTACCAAAAAAAAAAAACAGTGAGATGTTATCTGTGGGATTTGAATTTGGGACAACATTTAGGACCCATGTCTCACTTTTGCATATGTGCATTGTCATCGATGGGATCACACCGAGTGGCCGGATCGAAAATATTAAAATGATTTATTAACTTCATTTAGACTAAATAACTCTGCCGTGGACTTTTGCAAGTTGCTGCACTAAAGTCTTTGTCGTTTCTGTGTCATACTATGTTGTGCCGCGAGCCTCCGCGTCGTACATAGGAAGCGGCAGCATTGTAGACGTATCCACAGCGCCAGTATGCCCCTCATTTTCTACCATTTCTTGCTTCACTTCGCGTTTTGTTGCCCCTGATTTGTATTTTCTTAAACGCCTTATTTATAGTGTGTTATTTGCTTCACAACGTAAATAATATCACTATTATAGGCATGTTTTCCCCCCCTGCTGCTGTCAGTCTATTTAAGAACCTATATCTCAGTATGTCATATACACGTGCTGGACCCTACATGTGTGCAGCTTGTGGTAGTAGTGATGGGAACTGTCCGTCCGCCATCTCCTGTTTATCTACAGTGTCATAAACTTTTTTTTTCTTTCGTTGTCCTATCAGCCTCGCAGCAAAACGTCTAACAATTCACTTGCAAAGTATCTTGCTCGACCAATCCTAAGTATTATGGAACATCCAGTGCCCGTAAGAATTCTACACCTAAATACAAATAACTTTCGTTGCACAGTTTCCAGTATTTTAAGCCGTTCGGCTGCAGGGTCCCTCTGATGCCGCAGTGCATTGCATATAGATAATAGTAACTGATAGTCATAAATATGCTTCAACAGAACGCTTATGCCGTCTTGATGCGATCGGACAAAAGCACGCTTCGGCGTGGTATTAAGAGGGTCTGTTTTGTGCACATAAGTCGTCTGCTGCTGCTGAGTATCTAGAATGTGTTTCAAGTATGTTGGACGTCACCTGGCTCTCAGGTTGGTCGTCGGGGCTTGGATAATGTTTTCGGTGAACACATTTCATATAACTCCTTATCAGATTTGTTTGCCTTCCCGCGTAAAATGATTGTTAGCTTCGTCATACCCGGCCGTCTGTCAACATGTAACAGCGTGAACCCAACTGGATGGATTTCCTGGAGATTTGATAATGGGGACATTACGAAAATCTGTCGCAAATCCAGATTTGGTTAAAATTGAGCGAAAATATCGAGCACTTCACTTGAAGACAGAAGTTCGTGTTACTTCTGCCGGCCACATTAAATCGCCATAAATGGAGTGAAATTGTATCAGGCTGTTGGGATAGCCGAGTAGGTATAAACATTACGCGAACGTCCCGCAGTGTAATGTGATGCACACTTTGCCTGTCTTGTTATATATATATATATATAATGAGTGGCTCTACAGGTTCAAATATTACGCAGAATGTAACGTGTGCATCATCGACACTTCCGTCTCACCCTCACAGCTTGTTCCATCATGTCCGTCTTATTGTTACCTCCCAGTTGCTTTTCGGCCTACCAAACTACACGTTGTCATTCGAGAAGCACGTGAGAATTGTAGGTATCACGTGGTAGAAGTGCCTTGAGCTAAATTCTGCGAAATTCAGTTAACCAACTCGATAGAATTGTATATCAAAGAAGATTTATCCCTAGAATTATTGTTAAAGTGAATCGAATGCAAATGACTGAACGGATTTAGTGTGCCTCTCTTTTACCGGCTAGAATCATAGACCCCCATGATTTGGATGCCAATAATTTTCGCCGGACAGGCGTATAAATATGGCGAAACAAGCAGGTGCTTTTCCTTTCTTTCTCAAAGCCCACGTAAAAAGGCAGTATGCTGAAGCACGGCCGTGCGGTTGCGGTCACGCGTTGCAGTATGGTCGCTGTATTGTTTCTGCTGCATGCAACTAAGAGCCAGCTTCGGAAACAAGATACGTGAAACAAACAGAAACCTGAATACAGGAGAGCTGGGTTTTTAATTGTAAAGGGGGAAGAAACTGGGATTTAATGGATGAACTTTATGTTGCTTGTCCCTCTGCAGGGTTACCACCTTAACCACACACATAAAATCCCACGCCCATTAGCTGTCTTTACAACCGTAGGTCTTGTAGCATTAAGTACCGTCCTAATGGTTCCATAGTTAGGTGGACTGGGGCGTACTTTGATTACAAGTATTGACTTCTAACCTACTTCTCTTGGCTTGGAAAGTACAATTACAAACCATTTTTGTGTTCCACAGCGTGTATAACTTCTTGTTATGATTCCTTTTTGCACCACATAATACAACAAATGCCAACAGAAAGAAAACTGTTCTTAGATTCAGCGAAGTTCTGCGTTGTTAATTTTAACTCTTTTGATTTTCTTAACAAGTTTCAACTGCCTGATTTTCCAAACCTTTGCCCTAAGATCCCCCCTTTCCTTTTTGATCTAGCGTCCTAGATTTCACTATCTGAATATTAAAGAGAACTATTATAAGCAGCTGAGTTTCTCACAATACCGCATAATATCAAATTTTATCAACTTAGTGCTCCATAGGTTCAATTTGTTTCCGATTACAACTGTTCTTTGTTAAAGACGTGTAATTTAATTCTTCCTTTGAAAAAAAAAAGACGACCGCTTCTTCCCATATCCTGTCTAATTCTTGATTCACACTTTCATCGTTCTATCCTTTGCAATAATATGTGTTTCAGAACACCTTACGAAATACTGAAATATGAATGAAACAATCAACAAGACAGAAATTACTGGTCAACTACACGATAGTTCTGTATCATGAAATTACTTCGTTAGTACGTCAGGTATAGCAATAAAAAAGCATCGAGTTTTAGTGTTTAAGATTCGTTAACAAAACTACCTGCAAACTTAAAGATACTTCTTGTATAACAATGTCCTGTTAACAGTAAGGTACATATAAGGCAACGCAACACAATGCACAATAGCGGTATACGTGATTTATGATTAAAATATTAGGACTCCAATACGTTTCGGCCCTCTTCGGGTCATCTTCAGGGAGTGCCATAAATTGTATATATAAAATATAGATTCTCTGTAATTAAATTAGATCTAATTTAAGATCTAATTAAATTAAGCTGAAGCTAAGTTTTATACATATAATTGGTGTCCATTTCCTGAAGATGACCTGAAGAAGGTCGAAACATTTTGGAGTTGCAATATTTTAATTGTAAATTATACATAATAATGTGAATTTTTTTGCTATTTTATATAATTATCAATTAATGCACGGGCATGAATAACAAAATAAAGTACATGTTTCGACCCCAGAAGGCCATCATCAGGCTTTGTATAAATATATAAAAAGAAGTAAAATGGGTTGTTATTGTTAACAAGGTATCGTTACACACTAAAAATAATTGTCCTTTACGGTAGTGTTTTTAATTAAGAGAAGCTTGGTAGTTGGTCTGTTAAGTCATGTGGTTGTTTAATTACTCATATGCGCCCGCTCCGTCTCTTCGAGTATTCTGCATACTGATGAGTGCAGGGGTATGTAAACTGTGTCTGCATATTGCCAGTCAATTGCTGTGGCAGGTGCGGTTAGGTGCCCCCTGCAGCGGGGCGAGGTTGTCTTTATAGTCCCTTTGCGGGCAGGTGGTGATGATAATTGGGGGCCGCAGCTGAAGGGCGTAACTGCAGTCATCATTAGGATCACATCTCTAGCCACAGGGCACCTATGCATAGCCAAAGAGAGCCCTTTCCTCCAGTATATCTCTGAACTTGTAGTGATAATATCCTTTATGCCAAGTTTTACACACACACACCTATATTGCGAGATTTGAGGTTTCCACAGTAGTGTTGCCGAATATTCTTATCTTCTGGGTTATTCTGGGATTGCTCGACCATAAAGATGAATACATTACGATACTTCTGAACATCTGTAACTGTAACTAGTGGACACGCTTTTACAGCTCGCCAGTCTGTAGGCATATTGAATCCATAATGTACCCGTCTGTCTGCATGCTTCATCTCTGAAACTATCGACTTGATTTGGGTAAAAATGGCATGGTTCTTCGAATTATTACGGTTGTCGGTGTTCAATACCTTTCTGGGTATCGCACCATGACGAAATTTTAACACTAAACGCCGTTTCGGAGTTACTGCATTCTCCTCCTTTACATCAAATGGATAAAAAAAAGTGTCAGGGCGTTTGTGTAAAAATGTTATAGACTGTGAGGAATTGTGATTGGCCACACGTATGTAAGCATATTTAACTCTTGATGACTTCGGATTGCCATTCACCCAAGTAAAGTTGGTATCAGTTGCAATTGATTTTCTTGTGGTGTTCGATGTCACCAATGGGTGGAGCAGGATAAGGTTTAATGACAGTTGATGTATTGCTATAGGGTAGTATAGTTGTTCTTTTAACGATGCTGTCAATTTCGAAGAGCAAGTAGGAGATGGTACAGTTAGTACATAATGTAGGCATAGAAGTGGACAGCTAGGAGAATAGGTGAGAGGGTGAAGTGGTTGTGCGTTATTTCGTTTAACGTTTTAACTTTCAATTTGTTTCAAGTGTCTTTTCATATTTCGTGCTATATCATTTTATTGTGGTACCCTTTATGTACCGTACTGTAATAAGTTGTGATAGCGCAATCTGTGTTAGAGTACGGCAGGATAGCGTAGACGACGACTCTTGTGATAGTTGTGTTCTGGCTGTGCATGTGTCCGGAGTCTCACGACTTTTCTCATACTTGTGTTCTGGCTGTGCAAGTATTCGGAGTCTCACGCGACTGTTCTGATAGTTGTGTTCAAGCTGTGCAGGTATCCGGAATCACAACAGTTCTGATAGTTGTGTTGTAGTTGTGCAGGTATCCGGAGTCACGACTGTTCTGATACTTGTGTTTTGGCTGTGCAGGTATCCTGAATCACGCCTGGCGAAGCTGTTCAACGGTAGTATCCCCATCGTACTGGACTCCTTGAAGCAGCACTACTTCATCGACAGAGACGGGGGTATGTTCCGCCACATCCTCAACTTCATGCGCAATTCCAGGCTCCTCATACCCGAAAACTTCGCCGACCTGGACCTACTCTTAGAAGAGGCTCGGTATTTCGACATAGCCCGTGAGTAAGGCAGCAAGACTCCTAATTAATATTTCATTGGTGCCTTTATTTGACGGTTCTGTGTAGTGTCGTAATGTGATTAGCAATATACATGTATATGTAATAAATGAACACAAACAACAAACAGTTCTGCACCATCTAAAGAAGTGTTCCTGCTGCTCTGTCGTATACAAAGCATTTCGAAATGAAGAATTGTAAAATAGTCACTTAAAAGGTAAGGCAGTCCCGTTACAGGCCTGGAATGGCCCAGAGGTTTCCAGGAAGTTAAGGTTCCCAGATTTCATTACATCGGCACAGGATGGTGGTAAGGTTGTCAACCTTAAGCACCGGCCACCTTTATCCCCAGGAAATGCTCCTGGTACTCATTTCTGTTAGAGGCTGAGTCGAACCCAGGGCCATAGTGCAATTGGAGGGATTTTATGTCAATGAAAAATTCCAATGACACCAGCTGGGATAGAGCCAGCGACCTTCTGATTTGTAGCACAGCACCTTAACCACTGTGCTACCGCGGTCCCCAGAATAGTCACTTACCGAATGTTAAATTTCGCAGTGATTGGTGTGAGCTCCTAAAATTGATACAAATTCCCTTGAACGAGTTAGACATCATTTCCTTGACCGTGGTTAATAAGGTTTTCTACATTGGCCGATAATTTGAAACCTGCCGTAGATCATGGCTGAAATACAGAGATGGCCGTTTATACTCCAATTTGCGCACCTCCCGCTCCCGTCAGACAGAACACAGCTTATTATTAATGGCCTAATTTTTTTTTTTTTATAATTTTGCCAAAGGTGAAGCAGTGGCCTGTCTATAAATTGGAGGAAGCCACGAATACTATTGATTAAATCAGCAGATTTCGATCTGGATTCAGTCTGATTGCATCCCATCTGAAGTGTGGACAACTAACCTCTATACTAACGCTCTCGGTGGTAGCTAGTACATGTTCATAGTTTTGCGGCTGTTCTAAAAGTGCATTATGTGTATGTTTTGCGATGTGGTAGTGAATACTGCCTCATTTTCTAGGACTACCTGCTTCGAATCTTGACTGGGAGATGAGATGTTCTGATTTGTTTTAAATTTTCTCATGCCTTTTGGGGTTAGCTCAGCCACCTAAGGTATTATTTACGTGTTGGTGTAAAGGGGGTTCCATTCACAACAGGGACAGGACACCACGGTCCTAACCGATCTTGAGGCTTGCCTCGTTTCTTACGCGATATGCCCTATCGACGCATTCGCTTGCAGTACAATGGCCAGCCACAACATATCTATCTTAATATCTTCTCATTTAATTCCAAAATACGGAATATGAAGAACTGTACTTGTATTCCCCTGGTATGTTGTCGTGACGTGGTGTTTACGCAGACGGGTGACTACATTGCTTGCTTCTAGACTGAAAACAAACAAATTTCCTTTCAGTTAGGTCGCAATGGTTTGTTCTTACGCCTTCATAAATGGATTTTGCATTTAATTATCGCTTTTAAGTGTTCTGAAGGCGATGGTAGAAATTAACTGCTGTCTGATGGTGTCCATGACTGATACACCTACTGAAATCATATGCACGTTTTCTTCTATCATTACTCAAGTAGTAGTCGGCGCTTAAATTTAAAGTTACTGCTAACTAACTAACTAACTAACTAACCGCCAACAAACCCACCAACTAATAAACTCCATTGACCTGAATTCTTCCTGAAAATCTAACAGTTTCCGTGTTAGTCGAGAAATTTTCCGCATTTTTTGGAACTCGAAGGTTCACGACCGCATTCACAAGAGCCCGCCACCTGTCCCTGTTCTGAACCAGAGCAGTCTAGTCCATGCTTCCTCATTCACCTTCATGGAGTTCCACTTTAATATTATCCCTCATCTACGCTTAGGTCTTCTAAGTGGTCTTTTTCCAACAGGTCTCACCACCAGTAAATTGAATAAGCATTTTTAAATTCTTTTTCGCCTACACCGGCAGGATATTTGTGCAGTAGAAGAAAGTCTTTCAGACCTGAAGTTCGTCTAAGTAATACTGATAAGTGGTGTGGCAGAAAAGTAATGAGACTGATTTTCTTTTAACCATGAATTTTATTCTTTTTACAAATCAAGGTTATCCCCTTACAAATAGTTCCCTTGGGCAGCTACACAGTGACGGAGGCGTTGTTTCCATTGTTCGTAGCAGTGCTGGAAGGCTTCTGCTGGAATACCTTTCAGCTCGTCGGTTACGCTCTTCTAGATATTATCCAAAATAACAAAATGTGGCCCTTTCACGTGGTTTTTGAGCCAGGGGAATAAAAAGAAATCACAGGGACTGAGATCCGGCGAATAGGGGGCTGGAGAACCACAGGAATGTTTTTTTTCTGCCAAAAATTCATTGATGGAGACCGCCGTGTGACATGGGGCGTTGTCGTGGTGCAGCATCCATGTGCGTGCAATGCCTGGTCACACACACGCCACCCTTTTCCTGAGTCTTTCAAGGATTTTCCGACAAAAAGTTTGATTTACAGTTTGTTCTGGTGGCACAAATTCCTTGTGGATGATCCCCTGACTGTCAAAAAACAAATTAGCGTCGATTTGATTTTGGATTTGCTCATTCTCGCTTTCTTGGGACGGGGAGAGTTTGCAGTGTGCCACTCCCGACTTTGGCCTTTTGTCTCGTGGTCGTACTCTAAAATCCTTTATTTATCACCTGTGATAACAGAACTGAAGAATTCTGGCACCCTCTCAAGGCGGTCCAGAAGTTCAAGACAAACATCCCTCCGATTGGCCTTCTGTTCAGTCGTGAAGTTCTTTGGAACCATCTTGGCGCACACTTTTCTCATGTCCAAATCCTGTGTTAAAATTTGATGGACGGTAAACCGGTTCAAATTAACTCATTACTGATCATTCTCAACATCAGTCGACGATCTGACCTCACAAGAGGCCTCAATCTTTCCACATTGTCGTCCGTTTTTGAGGTTGAAGGTCTTGCCGCACGAGGTTCGTCTTCCACTTGTTCTCGGCCATCTAAAAAGGACTTGTGCCATCTGAACACTTGTGCCCTGGATAGGGAATGTTCTCCAAAAGCCCTTTGTAACTTTTCGTAAATCACAGTAGCGGATTCGCCAAGCTTTACACAAAATTTGATGGCACAACGTTGTTCAAGCTTTTGCCGGTCCATTTTCGTAACGCACCTCACAAGCACAACTTCACTTCAGACGCTCTCAGCAATCGCGTAGCAACTGTAGCAAGTTCAAACTTGTACTGTATCTACGGCAGGGGTTAACCTAACCGCCATGTGAAGGGGGAGGCAGCAGCATTGTCGGTTCATGCACAGCGTTGCCAGTCTCATTACTTTTCTACCACACCACGTACATTCAAGTCTTCCTCACAGAGGACACACTGGGACTCGATTACTAAGACCGACGGGTAAATGACGTTTATGAAGACAGTTATTTGTTCTGACAATCATGCGAAACAAGAGAAAACACTGGGCGAAATGCGGGGTTTCTTTTAAGGTTAACGTTGGTGATACATGAAGTAACAACTGTGTTTGAATGGTTCATTTCGGAAGTATATATTTTTCTCTTTTTTGTGAGAAACATTTTTAAAATCCGCACGGATTCCTAAGTTATTCGGGGTGGTAGATCTGACCAGGGCATTTCTTGAATGTTAGAGCGTGCTTGTAATAATCAGTGTGTCTGTTATGACCTTTCAACCTTATTCGTGTATTTTCATCAGCACATAAATCTCCTGAACTGCATACAGAGCACGTTCAGCATACGGACGGAGAGCAAAGCTGATTGGATATGTGTGTCATCTGAGCACTTCTTAAGCCGCAGCGGTAGAGGGAAGAAATAACAGGGTGCTGGAGAGAATTGCGTCTTGAGCCTCTTCATGATAGTTCTCGCCAAATATTATTAGGGTAATCGGATCAGGAACGGAGCATGAGACGTGAATGGGAGAGAATTTCGTACGGGTTTGTAGTAGGAAACGCTGAAGGAAAAAGAGAGCTTCGAAAACCTAGGCAAAAAAGGAAGATGTGTTAAAAAGGATATTAAAAAATTGGGTTAGTAATGGGTGGACTGGTTTTATGTGGCTCAGGATAAGAACAAGTGAATAAGATTATGAACCTTCGTGTCTTTTAAAATTCGAGGAATTTCTTGACTAAATGAGGAATTCTCAGCTTCTTAAAGTCTCCTGTTCCAGGACGTTATTAGCAGAAGAACTGTGAATTTCATACTGAGAAATATTTATATTTTCTAATGGTTTCGCTGTTACCACGAAGATGGAGGCAGTATGTTCCTCCGAAATATTCGGAACCGTGTACCAGACTGTGCGTCGTTCGTAATGTTGGAAGCCCCGTACCAGAATACGCGCTGTCCAAAACGTTCGAAACCGTGTACCAGAATACCCTTTCACAACCCAGAGACTCGTGCTTTAAGCGGAATCAGTTCGTACGAATAGCTTATGTTCTGTCACCTCGCCTCTTCAAATCTCACTACTAGACAGAGGGAACGCGCGTTTGATAGTAGCCTTCCAGCGGCCGTGTATCGACTGGGAAATGGGATTCCAAAGTAAAACATCCCGCTTATTGCCAACTCGTGACGTTAATGTGACTGGACAGGCGACAGTGTAGTTCTCCTCAAGCTGTGGTTCCTCTTGCTTCCTTGTAAGGTCCTTCTTGATGCTGCAGTTGTTACAAACTCCCGCTGGTAAAAACTGAGAATGATCTGTTGCGAGATGGTATTTCTCACTCTTCGTTAACGGTAGAAATAAATTCGTAAGTGTGATTATAACTCAGGAACAGACGCACACTGGTTTGTTGTCCACCCGCTATAGATATACTGTAACAGACTTTTCAGTACTTTTTGTGGGATATGAAGACAGTTTCGTTTAGGACACGTAACGTATGTGCATGTTAAGTTGGTCCTTATGTCTTAGTACACACATGCTGTGGTGGTAAGTCATTAGGTCATTTTGGTTTCTTATTTAAAATAAAAAAGTAGACTTTAGTATACACGTACATAGCCAGTTCACAAATATAGGCATGGTGTGACTGTGCTCTTTACCACCAATATATGCATGGTGATTATGGGACCCATTCACCTTCCTACATACCGGTTAACAGAGGACGATTTACACAGGGGTAATCCAGACGGAGCGTGAAATTTGCTTCACTCTATCATTTAGTGTTTAAATAGAGAACGCATGGAGCTTTAACTCCATTCTCCACACATCTTCATGGAATGATTGTTAAACATAGCCAGATCTTCGCCTTTGCCTCGTAAAAAAGTTACTTTTATAGTGAGTAGTTAAAGTACCAGTTCTTAGCAGTATGACGGACTGTATGTACATCCTGGAACAACGAGGCTAGGGGCAGAAGGCCGTCTATAGACGTTGCATGAGGGTGTCTGAAATACTTTTAGTAAACCTATACGGGTCCTTTTCTCACAATTTGTGCATACAGCCATTCCATCATCTCATCTCTCCTTCCAGTCATTTCCTTTCTAAAGAAGGTATTTGGGCCCGGAACACCTTCTAGCTAAATTCAGGCTGAGCGAGTAAATGTATGAGGTTTTGGCACTGTTAAATGGTAATTTATTTCGGTTTTTATTACTTTCTTGCAGCACAGCTGAAAGCACTGGTTCTTCGTCTTTAGACCCGTAACTTGTTAAAAATGTATTCACATTGATGGAAATTTTAATATCACGTCTGGCAGTCCGGACATAGGACCCTGGAGGAGCCACAGACCAGACTCAGTGCAGTGCTGTACACGTACAAAAGAACTGAGTTTGTAAGGTCGTTACGCCCATAAGCTTTATTTTTTAACGACTGTTATCCCGAAGGCATCATGGTGTACTCGTAAAGAGAAACTGTAAATTTCGTAACATAATGCGTTAGTACTATTAGGGGCTACACAGTATGTTCGATATATATATATATATATATATATAAAGGTAAAGCAGTCCCGTTACAGGCCTGGAGTGTCCCAGAGGATTCCAGGATGTTAAGGATCCCAGATTTCGTGACAACGGCACAGGATGGTGGTAAGGTTGTCAGTCTTACGCACCGGCCGCCTTTACCCCAGAAAATGCTCCTGGTACTCATTTCTGTTAGAGGCTGAGTCAACCCCAGTGTCATAGTGCGATCGGAAGGATATTATGTTAATGAAAAATTCCAAGCCACCAGCTGGGATCGAACCAGCGACCTTCCATTTTGTAGCACAGCACCTTAACCACTGTGCCACCGCGGTCCCCATATATATATTTAGACCTGCTGAGGTTTTTTTTTAATTGTGGGGTAGAACTGCTAAATTTCATGACGTAAGGTATCAGTAAAGGTAAGTTATATAAACCAAGTTTGACCCAAGTATAAGAAATTAATAAGCGATAAAATTAAACTTATGGAACTGGAATACTTTCAACGAAGCAGAGCCGAGTTTCTGTTATCCGCACCAGTGATTAGTGATAACCAACCCCAACAGCAAGTGCCCTCTCTGTTACATTAAGGCAGACAGACATCCACCCACCTTTTCATCCTTGTAATAAAACGTCCAGACTAGTGTCATGACAGGACTAAATATTTATAGCATAAGTAATATCAGGGTTGCATAAATCCCGGACGTCATGTCGGTCGGGCGACTAAATTTTTTAGGCTTGCTCTTAATATTTGTAGGTATTCTATATGTCACATTTCTGACCCGTGGAATGTGGAGGTGGCTGCTATACTTTTGGTGCATTTGTGGACATCTGTGTAACAAATACACACGTGCGTGAGTTCAGATTTTTGCCGCGGTGTAAATGAGGTCTTCGCTCATCTGGCATGTTACAAAGCGTTGGTTGGCAGTAACCTACCAAGGTTTAGAGACCGTCTACGGATGAAGATGTCGATGAGGACTGCTTGACCCATGGAGATGGAACGAGTAGGCTGTCCCGAAACGACGGTAACTGACTACCAATCAACGCTGCGTAACATCCCAGAAGAGCAAACACCTGAAACGCATTTGTATCTGTGGTCAAATTCAGATGCTTCTGATAGGCATTTTTAGGCGCACGGCTCAGTTCTAGACCTAAACACAGACTGCACTAAATGAGAGTTTTCATAGTTTTCCTCAGTCCTTTCAGGACACACCGGGACAGCGCCTTAAAAATAAATCACATCCGTTTCCCTCAACAGCCTTTCGAATCCACTACCAAGTTACTTGATGTGACATAATCTGAATTACGTGGGGTGTCGTTCAGTAAACTAAATACCAAAGATAGTCCATTAGTAACTGTTTGTTTGTGGACATGGTGCAGTTAATAGCAGCGTTTGAAGGTTTTCTAAATCACGCCTAAGCTAGTATATCACTCTTTATGGCGATTTGATGCTAGCAATCAAACGCCGCGTCGGACTGCAAGAGATGAGGAAGGCGAAAGAAATTATAAGAAAGCAGCAATGAGAAGGAAACACATAGGAAATGAATGCAGAGTAGGAAAGTCGGAAACATAATAACAATGACGATGATACGCATAATAATTGAATGCTTTGTTTATCAACGTGCTGACTCATCAGCTCAATGGTCAATTACAAAGTCAGCATGAGTACAAAAACAACCCATAAACAAATGAACAAACAAAAGTCAGACGAGGAAAAAAAAGCGCAAGACAGAACGAAACAAAACACTACAATTTAATTAAATGACTGATCAATTTTCAAATGAGAACGAAAGTCTCGTGCAGTACGTGATTACAGTTAGTTCAGACACAGTCCTGATAAGGCGTTTCATTAGACGTCTCAGTACAACAGGTAATATAGAATCTAATTAAGAGCAGCAATTTCTTCTGTAAATGTGTCAGCATCTCTACAAAAGAGAAAAAGCCAACATTAAACACAGAGAAGTCTTTGAGATTCAGAATAGGATTTCGAAGACGAAAGAATATCCAAACGGAAAGGATACATTTGACACCAAAGTAACATTACTACAAAATAGTGCATCAAGGTAATGCCTCCTCCCGTAAGGTATGCATTTTTAAGCCATCTGAAATAAAATGAAATGTCAACTTGATGCAACTAGGTAATTTTATTGATGTATTCTTAGCTCGACATGTTTCGGGTACATACGCCCATCATCAGGAGCATTAGACGTTGAGTTGCAGCATATGGTTTTCTGCGCCGAGTTTTTGGATGGGTGGTGGTCTTGAGAGCCGATGCGTAGGTCGTGTGTACGGTGCGGATGGTGCCGTGCGAGTCGCCGTAACAGTAGTGTTGCGAAACATTCAGCACTTGACTGGTTTTTCAAGGAGTCTGTACGGGCTACATTAGGCAGGATTCACAAATTTTTTTTATTCAATATGCTGCTTTTTCCTCGAGAGAAGTGGCGTAATTTTACTAATGTAAGAAATTCGTGAGTTACAGGTGCACCATCCTTGTTCAGAATCAGTATCGGGTCGTAGCACATAACAGTCGTTATAAGATATAACGGTAAGAAGAACTTGAATTCTCTTTGTTACAAAAAGATACCTAGAGCATTTAACTGAATTTCGCGTATAATTTGTGAATTATGTCGGAAAACCCTCCTTGTGCAACGTCATATTCTACTATAAAAGGTGATGAACATCAATTTGGGAACACCGTACCAGATGTTTTATTTTGGTGAAAATCTATAAGGATTTCTGGCATCATGTCAGTTATCCGTGATGCAAAGGCCAGATACGTTTGACTGCTTTACCACTAACATGGAAAGCCGTCTCATGTGAGAAGACCGTCTGAGCATTAAAAGTACATGCAGAGTTGACTGCAGTAGCAATTACTGGCGAATGTCAGAAATTGGCGGGAATGCCTCATGCGAAATGACGGAAGAATGTCCGATATCAACAATGGATAAATTCAGAGTTAGACCGATCTTTTTCGAATGAATTTTGACTTTACTTTAGCAGTGCAGTCGGAGGAATTTTTATGTCGATCTGTCCGAGTGCCGTAGTTAAAATTTCTAGTTCGCTATACGCTGTTGCTTGCGCAAATACTTGAAGTGCCGGGCTGCTGCCCCCCCCCCCCCCAAGCCCCGTAAAACCGAAATTTAAAAAAATACTGACTTTGTAGTCACGATATCATACGTTTTGCGTCATTCACGTTTAATTCGGAATTGGCTGTTGGAATTGGCTGACTAGTGGAACGCTGGAATACTGAAAAATAAAAAACATAAAATTAAGAAAAGAAAAAGATTGGACACTGTGGGTGAGCTGTGGAACATGTAGTTATATTCGTACGTACAGTTAGACCAAACACAATTTAGATAACCTAATTCTGAAATACATCAATATTACTCCGGTTACCTACCGCAAACTCGCTCAGTCACAAACTACAGCACAACCAACACGCTCTTGTACATACGGATTCTAAACTCCACAACAAAACTGTAAGTATTCGTACACGCTCACACACATCCTATCTGTACTGTAATTCGTCATCTAACCATACTAAGTACTTGTCATTTCAGAACCACTTTCCACTTTTATGTGGTAAAAACTTCATTAACCACACCAGACATCCATTCGTTACACACCGTCGAAGATTAAGAGTCACTAACACAAAGTTGTAGCCTGTATATATATATGTATATATATACATACATACATACTTACAATCATGACTGTATGTATGTATAGATATATATACAGGCTATACATAGTCATGACTGTAAGTATATATACACACACTACAGCTTTGTATCATTGACCTAACACAACGGGGATGACACACCTTAAGATTAAGAGTTATCTTCAACCATCGTCTGATACTTCAACATACACACGAATATGTCTAATGTACTCTAATTTGCTAGTGAAATGCGTATGTATACAACCAGATACCAAAAGTCAAAAGTGTGACTAATAAATCCGTAATTCAGTACATCTACGTACACGTATACAAACGTGAATACTCAAGATCAAAATTACGTGCGTGATATACTACAGCCTTAAACTTGAATGCTGACGTGACTACGAGATTTGCGCACCTTCAAATTGGAACCTTCCCAACTGGTTCAAATAATTAAGATATCTATAAACTAGAATTTATATATATATATATATATATATATACATATATATATACATCCTAACCAATATATATTTAATACCAGTACATATTTTAACCACGTTTAATATATATATATATATATATATATATATATATATAACATAATTTTGAACTATTTTTCTGTACACCTTGTAAGTAATGTGCGATCCCACAGTAAATGATATGCACTGATTGTACAGTACTCACATCTCTGAATACTGACCTATAGATGGTCTAATAAGACCGAAACATATTGTCACAATAAAATACTATTAATTATACACTCTTGTGTTTTAATGGTAATTTTTAAAGCATTTTGTTCTACTATGTTCCATAATGCCTGATGATTGTTCGTAGAACCGAAACATTTAACAATGGATAGCAATATTGAAAGTGTTGTGTTTGACTGTGATAATATATATATATATATATATAACCCCAGGGCCTCCCCCCCCAAATGAAAAATTATGGGTGCGCAATCTATAACCATTATTTAACTAACCACATTTGTTCAATGTATCTGAACGAATGTGGTTTTTCTGGGTGTGCACGTGAATAACAGCAAGATTTATAGCTGTATTACGTGCTAAAATAATTCTGCCTAACTGCAACTTTAGGGAAGTATTCCTAGTGCCAACGTTTGGCCGCAGAACTATTCTAGGTGTGTTGAGAAGAGAACCTGTGTTTTAAAATCTCGATAAAAAAAAGGGGGTTATATTTGTAGAGAAATCTATACACTAAATTGGTCAATTCCCTTGAAATTGCTTTCCACATTGCATGTTGCAGCCATGTGCCGGCAGCTGGAACAGATGAAGAAAGAACGCCTTAAAAACCCCGGGTTCTTAACCAACATGAAGACCGCGGGAATGGGACGGGGTACTGGGGACCCCGAGAACCACCAGCAGCAGCACCAGCAGCCGTCGCACCACCAGCAGCACGAGGAATATGAGTGTGTGGCGTTGCATGTCAGCCCAGACCTGGGGGAGCGCATCATGTTGTCCGGGGAGCGAGCCCTGCTCGACGAAGTTTTCCCAGAGACGAACCAGGCGCTGTTGGATGCCCGATCCAGCGTCGCCTGGAACCAGCACGATGCCAGGCATGTGATCAGATTCCCACTGAACGGCTACTGTAAACTGAACAGCGTACAGGCAATCACAAGGCTTCTGAACGCTGGATTCCGGGTGGCTGCAAGTAATGGTGGAGGTGTCGAAGGCCAACAGTTCTCAGAATATCTGTTTGTAAGAAAAGTGTTCCCCGTGTGACCACTACCACAACTTTCTCATCGTAAGCGACAATCCTAACGATGGAGCATCCCATCTTCCAGTTTGTGCCATATAATCATTATTGCAAGTTTTTATTACAGGTTTCGCCAGACTTATATCAATTTCATGTTAATAAGATTTCGCATGATTTCCTCTTCTAATTCGTTTAGCAGAACAAAGTAATTAAATTATTTAACTGTAACAAGATGAATAATTTGCACTCATGTGCGACTAAAATGAATGCTATTGAAGTTAATGAAATTCGTTGTGTTTTAATGAATATTGGAGTTAGTAACATCTAAATTGTGCCACAATTTCGAGTTGTCCGAACTTCCTCGGGGACGCAACTACTGCATAATATGGAAGATGCATGTTTAGGTGCTGTCGATCGTAAGGCTAAGGGGAAGAGAAAAGAGCTAGCAGGCATGTCAAACTCTGCTGAATCAGCTTTATAATTTGACCTGCAGTTCCACCTGCACCATTAGAAGGTTCGCTAAAATATACAAACACAGGCTTTTAACTGTTTTCATTAATTTATTTTTGATTAATTCGTCGTATAATTGGTATTTAAAATAATTTAACAACAAATGTGGGACAGAGGCCACATGATGTTTTGTATTGAAATTACATTTCCGAAAATTATGAAACTATGTCTCGTCAATCTGAATGGGTGTATTAAAAATATGTATGTATAGTTTGGTACTGTGAGTTTGTTCAAAACGTCCAGACCGGAGTTTGTTCTGGGGCCCACCGAATGTCCTATTAAATGGGTACCGGGTTCTTTCCCGGGGAGGGGGGTTTAAGAGGCTGAAGCGAGAAGTTGACCACTCACCTCCATCAATCGCCAAGGTTAAGAATGAGGGGAGCTGTACCTTTACCCCCTCTACATGCCTTCACGGCATGCACAGGGACAACTGCACACTTACTGTGAGTTTGACAAGCCTGCATTAAATGAGTGACCTTGCAGCATTGATGATCTCGTCCTGGCTGTGAAATGCCAGAGGCCGGTTCACAATGTGCATTTGCCATTCTATAAGGCGTTTGGCTTGTAAATGTGTTGGGGATGAAACTGGGTGTTTTGACATGCATGATTCAATGAACAGTTTAAGTTCTTCCCGTTGGAATGGCGGAGATTAGTAAGTAATTTAATGACATATTATTCTAAGATGTCCATTCTCTCTCCTCTACACGATGTTATAGGCTGCAGGTTTGAGACATCAAGTTTTCTTACTTGACTGTTCGAACTGCTGTAGTCACTTTCCAATAAAATAATCCACATAAAGAAACTCAGTGTATTTTATGATTCAGCTTGACTGACTTGCTACCAACTTTCCAAAATATTATAATAGTTCGCCCCCCCCCCCCCCCCTTTTCTACTTTCTTTTCTAT
>Ga0123352_10004841_pt1 | contig 20007 bp, 14 predicted proteins | sample TergutLab28metaG_FD_89700 | JGI IMG/M metagenome (GOLD analysis project Ga0123352, IMG submission 89700) | Labiotermes labralis P1 segment gut microbial communities from Petit-Saut dam, French Guiana - Lab288 P1 | ecosystem: Host-associated > Arthropoda: Insects > Digestive system > Gut ...
GCCCAATCCAGTCCATATACCCACATCCCACCTCCTGGAGATCCATCCTAATATTATCCACCCATCTACGCCTAGGCCTCCCCAGTGGTCTCTTTCCCTCCGACTTCCCCACCAAGACCCTATACACCCCCCTCTCCTCACCCATATTTACTTACTTACTTACTGACTGACTTACTTACTTACTTACTTACTCCATGGTGTAGAGTCCTTGAGAAGCTAACTGGTCACCCGCACAATATTGGGTGAGGATTACAAATCATTTAGCTCCTCGTTATGCACTCTCTTCCATTCCCCCAGTACCTCGTCCCTCCTACATCCAAACGTTCTCCTCAACACCATGTTCTCAAACATCCCCAGAAGCATATTAAATACCATAAGAAAAATAAACACAATTACATTAGCTGCCGAAGATAAAGTGGTTGTGAAATAGAAGTTGAGGGAACTCTAATTTTGCTAGGGACCATCGTGAGTAAGTTATCAACACTTCGCAAAATTTTCCTGCAGTTCCATACTTTATGCAATAGCCTACTAAGCTGCGATCTCCGTTACTACGCCGTATGCATTGGGTATATTCCGATATATTGGTGGAAGAATCGGCCTGAAAATGAAGTCAGCATATTTTTCCAATCGTCACAAAGAACCCATTACAAATGATTGTCATTATATGATGCTTTGCGAACCCGGTGTATGCGGTTAACTAATGTAAGCTTGCTGGTTATGAAGAGGACGTCTGCATAGTAATAGTTTGGGGGCTTCTTGCTGCACGGTGTTGAAGCCCAGAATATATCATTTTAACACCACCCGTCCTGAAAACCTGGAAACCTGTAGTCACAGACGTTTGGCCCTTTTTTGTATTGCTATAACAGGAGACTTCATGGTTAAGAAATATAAAGCTACAATTGACAAAATGGACTTGTCACTTTCTTGCCTGTTATGTACTGCGTGCTGTTGATGCCTTAAAACAGTGTCTGATTGCAGTATTAGGTGTACATTTCACAAGAACCAGTGACATAATACGTAAGAATAATTTAGCACCTTGATTCTAGAGTCTTTTTTGCTCTGTTTCCCTAACTCTGTACAAAAATTCTCTATGGCAGGTAAACCGTGTCAAAAGATTGTCTTCTTTTAAGAAGTCTTAGTTTTCGTAACAAAATTAAGGACCTTGATAATGATAGTCTTTTTTACCAACTTGTTGCACAAATTCTTTATTTTAATACATTTATTATATTCCTCTACATGTTTCGAGCAATATTGTGCTCATCTTCAGGAGGACAATTGTATTAACACAGCATCTGGTATCGTCAATCTGGAAACAAGTGAGTGGTCTGAATTACTAAAGTGTATAGTTTGTTGTGTTATATGAACATTGGAAGATGGTAACATTTTACCATCTTCCAATGTTCATATAATACAACACACTACGAGGCTTATTCAGAAAGTAAGTACCGTTTCGCTGTAAAAAAATCGAATAATTTTTCGTACAAAATTTTATTGTTATCAGATTCTACATTCTTAAAACTATTTTTCCACATATTCGTCGCCCTTATTCAGGCACTTATCTTAGCGGGTCACAAGTTTTTGTATACCTTCCTCATAGAATGCAGCCGCCTGCAATGTTAACCATTTCTGCACTGCATCTTTCAGGTCATAGAGTAGAGTCCTTGAAATCTGAGGAAAATGCAGAAATTGTGAAACGTCTGTCGTCAATCACTCTTTCGTTGACCTTACTCATCAAATCATCATTCACCAAAAATGGACGCCCACTTCGCGCCTCATCGTGCACGTTCTCTCGTACTTCATTGAACATCCGAACCAATTCCCTAACCATGCCATCACTCATCGCATTGTCACCATACACTTGACACATCTGGTGATGAATCTCACTTGGTAACACATTCCTAGCTTTCAAAAAACGAATTACAGACCTATTTCACAGTCGACGGCCCCTTCAATTATCTTAAAATGTTTAACGCACAGTAACAAACATAAACATAACACGAATTTCACGAAATGGCGTTTGTGGCTTCTCAATTGATAGAGGAAGTCACTGCACATGCGCAAAGTGACAGTTCCGAGGATGCGCGAGCGATATGCGCAGACGGTACTTACTCTCCGAATAATCTACGTATACTTGTATATTTTAGTAATATAGACCACTCACTTGTTTCTAGAATGACGATACCAGATGCTGTGTTAATACAATTGTCTTCCTGAAGATGAGCACAATAGTGCTCGAAACATGTAAAGGAATGTAATAAATGTATTAAAATAAAGAATTTGTGCATCAAGTTGCTAAAAAAAAAGACTATCGTTATATTAGGATGCACGGTCAACAAAACGTAAAAATGAAGAAACTTGTCATTTGTCTTTTAAGTTGCATCCACACCACATCCGCTCATTCCACATACTTCGTAACAGCTATGCTGATCTCTGTCCCTGAGTTCTTTCGAACAGAATGTTACATGCCACTGCAGTTTCTGGCACGTGTCCTATAACTGAGTCCAGATCGTCGTCTTTGGTTTAATTACTCTTAACAGTAGGCTGTAAAGCGTGTCCCTTTACGTTGTATTCCTTCCGGCTCTTGAATACTACCACTAACCCAAGTCACAAGATTTAGAGTACAACATTACGGAAACCAGCAACTATGTCAAAACCCACACAGTTTTCTACCGAATTTGGTCCTCATGAGGATGCAGGCTGGGGAAGCTACAATTATCCCAATCTCACATATACATAGAAATTTACGTTTATGTATACAGTTCTAAAAAATACCTGCACATTACGGCCGTGAAGATAAAAGTAAAATTCACCCCTACGGAGCTTGACTGGCATAGAGGAGAAGGTAGAGGTATAGCTCTACTCTTGCTTAACCTCCGCGCGGGATGGAGTGGGTGGTCAAGGCTCTGCCCCGACCGCTTTACTTCCAGGAAAAAACCCCGTTACCTGTTATAGAGATGGCTGTGGTGTGGCCCCAGGGCCATCTGGAAAGATGTGGAGAAGGGAAAGCTTTTGACCCCCCTTACGGGTTTCGAGCCCCGGGCTGTACAGGCCATAGCCAGTCGATATACCTTCTATTCTATACTCCTCCCCACTCCACTTAGTTAAGATCATTGAATTATTAAAACTATTTTGTTTATTTATGCAATTGTCTTGAAATTAATGTGTGTAAAAAATTGTACTAAAATTATGTAAAGTCGTAATGTAATGTTAATTTATTTTTCTACGTTTCACCTTATAATTTTCCTTTATTGTCTCTTTTGATTGTTTTATTAAGAAAACACTTGGTTTTGTAGAATGGCTGTAATAAATAAAATATAATAAAATCGTGAAAAGTGGGCAGATATTCTCCAGCATTTAACAGCAGAGCCCCAAAGCCAACAATCTTAAAAAAAATTCCAGTTTTACAGAGATCTATTAGTGGAAAACAATTATGGAAATACTTTACAGCGCTTTGTTCTACCTAATTGTTATTATTTTATATAATTAATTTACCCGAAATGCAGTTATGCTAGGCAGACAGATAATAGTAATCTCATTCGGTTACCTGTGATCTTTGATCCTGGTCCATATTCATTACTGGATGCTGTAACAGAGTAAGGCAGAGTTTCCGGCGGTTGTGGTTTGGCCTGTCCGTGGTACGGTTGATTGGGCCTGGGTTTCACACAAGCGTCTACCGGCGCACCATCAGGAAATCCCTCTACCAAAAACGGCACCACCACCAACAGCAGCAGAAGGCACAACAGTTGCATCTTCACAATTTTGAAATTATTGCCAGGCCGTCAACTGGATGCAAGATGTCTCAGAATATTTGTCAGTGTTATATGTTTTGCACCTTAATCACAAATTGGATTCGATTTTGAATGTTTAACTGTAAATACCTTTCAAGACTTTGTGTCAAATACCAACTTACGGCAAGTTTATATACATGCACCCGAAAATGACAAGAGGAAATCTGAAGTGATTAATTACATTCCGTCTGTATAACTGAAAACTTGATGAGGCTTTTATGACTTGCAGAGATTTTGTAAATAAATGGGGAAAGAAAACTTTAATGCAGATGTCCGTATATTCAAATTACCGATTGCAGCTGCTGGCTGTTACTGCCGTAGCTTGTCTGTAGCACTACTAGCGTCTGTTCCACCGGACTTACTGTTTGCTACAGACTAGAAATAACTACATCCAACTTCTCACATAGAGAAATGAACGAAGAAAAATGAACACATAAGATAATACTTGTGCCGTGAACAAAAACGGTTTGGCAATGCCCCTCCTGACATGTTGTTTAACATTTAAACTTAACCTGTTTCGTAATACCTGTTTATGTTTTGTTCAGTATAATAGCGCATAGTTGATCGCGTTTTATTCTTTACAACAGAGTGGGTGGGAGAGATTATGTGTAAGGTTGTCTGTGATTGGTTATATTATTACTTTCGTGAATTCTCGTGTGTGTAAGCTATGCTGCGTCTGGTTACAAGTAAAATAAACGTAACAGTAGTTAATGTTTGTAAGAGTGAATTAATGATAGGCAATTTAAACTTCGCTGCGAATCACACGCAGAATCTACCTGACGGTTGCTAATGGAAGAAGCCATGTATATAATAAGGGAAATATTTCTGATTAATGACTCAAATGTTGTCTCCGTATCCTTCAAGTCGGTTATCTCTCACTGATTACTTTCAGTAATAAATAATTTACCCGGACAAGATACAAGCCCATTGTTATGCACTTTGATGGGTTTGTCCTGCCGCAGCCTCAAGATCTGCAGTTCCCACTCTGCGAGACTCCTGTACTGTGATGTAATCCTCAGAAAGGAAATTCTGCGGACCAGGCAAGGAAATTAGAAGAATGGAGAGACGAAATATAAAGAGTTTGATTTGTAAATAATTGGTATAGTATAAAAGAATACTCGTAGAAGCCGATGGTTAGACCACATTCAAAGAATCGGTAATGCGACAAAGACAGTCTTCCATTATACACTAAGAGGAAAACGTGATACTGACGTACAAGAGAGACATGTGGAATTTGAGGCTGGGACCGGATGATTTTCTGTGCCCTTAAATTATTATTATTATTATTATTATATTAAAACTAAAAAGCATTAACACAATATATTCATGCAATACAAATGCTTGTGATGAGCCTAGATACCATAACATCCTGCTTTACAGAACGTTGTTATTCGTGTGGTGATGTAAATCACACGTTGGCTTCCAAGGTCTGTGAATATGATGTTTATGCTACATTAGTATTATTATAACTAACACTAACCCAAAATTTTGAAGGATAATACATTTTTTAACTTGTGTGCGCTTGTGTGGAAAAATGAAAATCTTGTCGCTGTTTGTATTTAGGCTTGGATTATGACTTTATCTTGCTTATTAAACGGTTGTTTTAACTGCAAAATTTATGCCTAGGGCACCTACTGATGAATATTCAGCATAGGAGTCCAGGGACGTGGAAGAAGGATGTCTTAGAGTCTTTCGCGATATTAATCTTACGCCATTTCATTTGTCTGATCGAAATGAGGAAACCTGTGGCAGATTTCGTTCAGAATGGCGGAATTGTAGATAGCGCAAAATACTATCAAACATACACACTTTATGATACACCATTTATGACATACATCAACTCGTACTGTTTCCACTGATCTTAACCTTAAGGTCAATGGAAACAGTCATTGTAATTTGTGGTCATCAATTTTACGTATTTTAGAATTTTAAGATTTTAGTCATTCACATAAAGAGGAGCAGAACCAAGATGGTCAAGTTGACTTTTACAACTTTGTTACAATGACTCCCTAAGGCTGTCACCTTAGTGCCGAGACAGGTAGGAGTTGATGTATGTCATAAATTGTGTATCACAGAGTGCATATTTTGGTTGATATATTGATTGTACCAACATGCACGGTACGAATAATGTAAAATTCTAGACCGAGATTCATGTCTCAGACTTCCGGATAAAAAGCACCGGGACGGGACATAAACAATTATACCGCGACTTTTTTACGTCTGTGAACATGTAGAATGTGGTATTAGTTACTGGATACCTGTAGGAATTTGATATGTGATTTGTACGGACGGTGAATTGTGAGGTGGTGTAAGGGTTGTTATTTTGATGTCGTTATCCATTTTAATAAGAATTCAGGTACATGCTATCATAGATTAAAGGAACTCGAGTAGAATACTACTGCAAGTAACAACGTGCAGTGAACTTCCAATATACTTACAGACAAACATTAACATATATTTAATATTTTTACTCTATGTGTCTTTGCAAGTCGACATTGAATAATATATTCGTAGAAATGCTGATAAAAAAATTTACATTTTGCTGGAACGTCTGTTGGAATTTCTTTGGGAATTTATAGGTGATACAAATGCAATGTTCCTCTAGAAAAACCAGTAAGAGAGCAACAAAAACAACTTATAAATGCCACATTTGGTTTCTCGGAATTGAGATTTTCACTTTGAATGACTATTCAGAACTCTGAATCAAAAGGAATTCTTCCTACCACTTGTTATAGGTTGAGCAGTAACAATTTTTGCATTCCTAGATACAAGTCGAGTGGCATTTTGTGCAATTAAGAACATTAAATCACTAGAGTTTTAATGTTTGGAATTGAAAAGAAATATCCGTTTTACATTATCCTACTTTTGTATGGGGAATAAATTTGACATCTCAAGCTACTGGGTTCGAAATCTTGAAACTTTCAGGCGATAAAAAACTATTTTTTGCAATGTAAGCTCAATTAGGGAATAGTTGCTCATAGAATATCCAGCTTAAATGCCTTTTGAGATTGCGCTATGCACAGTTTGAAGAGACTCATATTCATAATAATTCAGGCTTTATTAATAAGATAGATGATGTCGCAATGGATAGCGCTAACGTCGTTATTACGTTACATTGTGCTAAGTGTTCATGTGAACCCTTGCACGTAACACAGTTCTGTACGAGCCATGCGGTGTAGCAACTTTCACCGCCAGTTAGTTGGATAAGTCAGTCAGGTCATTAAGGTGAGGTATTTCTTGGTTTGTCCTTTCCAAAAGCGTGTCTGGGAGGAATAACACACACTACACTAATATTCTAGTATTTTATAGTAATCGCCAAATTAGAATGCAATACGTGTCTTAGTAACTGAATAATTGGAACAGAGAGGACGAGTTTACTGTTGTAATGATTCATTAATGGATAAAGATTGGGCATGAGACAGCATAGAAGAAGGCGATGTTGGAATTTATAGGCGCTTCTAATTTTTTACTGTTTGTCAGATGTTAGACATCAGTCACGGTATACGGGGTAAACTGGGTGCGTAACAAGCAGGAAATTGGTGAAACATTTATAGTGAATTCTGGTTAGGTAATATCAAAGCACGGTATTAGTGAAAGATATGAGCTTACGTTGATTGCAGTATTTCGCAAGAATAAGAACGGGGACTGGAGTGGATTTATGTGACTCCGGATGTGGCTTAGTTAGGACATGTTGCGACCAGCGCAATGATGCTTTGACTTCCATAAAATTACAGGAATCTGACAACCAGCTAAGATATACTGAACTTTTTAAAAGGATTGTTTTTCATTTATTAAATTTGTTATTGGTATTGGGGAAATGAAACTGAGTCCAGGGGTTCTGCGGTGAGGCCTACTGTACGGGAGATTATCATCGTTGGAATGATTAATGGTGGAATAGAACTGAAGTACCTGTACCAGTGTCATTTTGTCCATCAAACGATTGAAATTAACTGAATGACATTAGGGCGTACGAAAAGATGATAAACTTCTGATAAGGACAAAATCGACAGCACCGTCTAAGATGTCTGCTCTCTTTTACAGCTAGAATGCAAGGAAAATGGTTTTGAGTCCGTCGAGCATCATGGGTGTATGTCTGCCTTTATTGTATGTTTCTTTATTCTTGTATAAGTATAGGACTTAGGAGGGGCTGATGTCATCTACAGGGTCCCACGAAATAACCTACATGGGATTTAGAAACCTGGAAAAGGGGATGCTCTGGATCATGTTTATCTCTAGAGACATAGAGATAAATGGATGGTGAAATAGGTCACTTTTGGCCTGCTTCTCTTAATTTATCAGTACATTATCTTATCTGGGTATATGTCTTTGATGGATTTTTATGAAATGTGGCAATAGTGTCACGCAACTACAGAATACCAAGTCATAGTATTTTGTAATTTCTCCTCAGTGGTATTAAAGTGGTTACAAAATCCACGATCCTTCTATTTAGAGAATATAATTAAAGTAAATTAAATTAAATTTAATTATATGTAATCAAACAGATCCTGTGGGTCCATCTGAGTCATTGCTCAGTATTTAAGTATAAAATGTCGAAATAATGATGACAAATGGATGTCACGCTCTATTGTCCTAGTGAGTGACGTTTGTTGGGTTTTGTGCACAATGTTGAGTGGTTTGATTCATGTCTGCTGTGTTAATCTGACACTTGAAACGTACAAGGAGACAGATACACACCGTATAGCCTTCAGTAACAAGTATTCTTGGTAGGATGGTAGCACAGCATAAAGAGATAACTAAGTTATGCCAAATTCAAGAAAGCCTGACACAATTATATTATTGTTGTTGTAAAAATTTAAGCCGAACATCGCGGGCAGAGGACAGAACATTTCCTTCGTATAGGGAGTGTAAGGGCTGAAATGAAAATTAGAACCCAGATGTTCTATCTGAAGCTTTTCATGATTTACCTCAGGCGCCACGGCAGATTCCATTGTATGAATTCAGAACAGACCAGCGTTCTACATCCTCACCATTTGATTATTCGCTATTTATCGCAGGTGTCATTGCTACCGATGGAACATAAACTGAGCTGCCAAAACATCGTTGAACATTAAAATAAATAATCGGATAACAAGATATAAGATTAAGCACATTTAAAATTCTGTAGTTATAGTTACGCTGTCCCATTAGAGACCTGGACAGACCCTTAAGGATCCAGGAGGTTTAGGCCATATTGCGGCCGGAAGGATTGAGTCAATGACATCCACATTGACCCGTTCTGGAATCGAACTCGTGACCTTACGACTTATAGCGCAGTGCCTCAATGAATTGCACGACCGCGAGCACTGTAGTTCTAGTTATCAATATAAAAATATGGTCTATGTGATGAATATAGGCTTGTATATATATATATGTAAAGGTAAAGGTAAAGTGATCCAGTTACAGTTCCGGTGTGGCCCAGAGGTTGGGTAGAGGTATAGCTCTACTCTTCTATGACCGCGGCACTAGAAGGTGGTGAGTGGTCAGTAGCACGTCCCGGCCCCACTTCACCCGTGGTAAAGACCCGGTACCCATTTTACACGAGGCTGGGTGGGCCCCAGGGCCAGTCTGGACGGGCGGAAAATCTCGTCTCCACCGGGATTCTATCCTGGACAGTCCAGCCCGTAGTCAGTCACTATACCAACTGAGCTACCCGGCCCACGTGTGTGTGTGTGTATATATATGTATAATTATATATATATATATGTACTGTACATAAATATATATACACTGAAAGAAACTAACGCTGTTAAATTAATATTTGTACAGTGGCAAACTTTGGGCATATAAAAATGGTGAACATCTTCCTCACTCAGGAGAGAAAGAAACTTCTTATAGCTTCGAAACAATAGTTTTGGAACGTAAGTCTGGAGTGCTACTGCTGAAACAGGCTTCTTGTTCGCGTAAGACATTCGTGTAGTCTGTGTTCAAGAGTGTAGCACGTAAATAAACATGGCTGTGCAGGAATAAACAAATTGTAACTCTCTGAGGACTGAAGCGACTCTTCATTACGTAATTGTCACCCCATAGGGAAATCAGTTTCATCCACTGGAATGATAATTCGATGAATAATGTGTAAGGAAGCAGTCGCTGTTTATTCTGTGTATCATACGAACTGTGTTAGTATAGCACTTACGCAAATTTCTGAATGTTTATTGTCAACTCTGGCTTTAAGTATGGTAAACCCTAGCCTAAGAAGCGTTAGGTTTTGCACTTATTTTGTAATTTGTATACGCAGAATGATCGTTTGAAGGGAACTCAGCTGAAGCCGATAGAAGAAGTAGTCAATAATCGATAATAAACAAATATTGTTTTTGATGGCCACTGGAAAAAAAAGTCAGCCTAAAATCATACGTCAGCATGTACAACGTTAGTTTCAAATGTTATTTTGTGAATCGTGTAATTAACGAAATGAAAGTACGTAAAATTGTTCTTTGCAGCGTAATTGATGTAAGGCGATTAGTTGCGGAACGGTACACTTTTGTTTCCAGTCGACGAACTAAAGAGAAAAATGGGTATATTATCAAAGAATATGTTTGGAAAATATATATAATTCAATTGGAATGCATTTGTGGAATGTCGTGTTCCGTTTGTTTGAACTGACATGGCGTGAAAACACTTTCAATGGATTACAGATTTCAGGATGTATTGCAGAGTACTTGGATGGAAAGGAACACAGACACAAATAAATTACAAAGAGAACTTTTTATTCTTTTGGGGTTTTAGTGCTTCAAGTGCAGATGTTTCCACGAAAAGTGGAAAAAGGAAATTATACCTCGGAAGATATATACGAGAAAGCAGACACTGAAAGGGATTTGCAGTTCAAAATGTGAACCGGCGCAACTGGAGCCAAAAATAATGTCCACCGCGTCATCTGTCAGCCATTTATAAATTGTATCTTTCATTCTGTCTTGTGTATGTGCACACAATTTGTCGATCGGGAGAATTCACATAGAAAGTCAATTAAAACTTTAAAGTATCATTGTATATAAGGTTGTATTTTTTTATGTTTCTGTTTAATATTGTAAATTGTGTATTTTTGTTTTTATGTTTATGTATTCTTATTATTATGTATGTTATGTTCTGTGTATTCTGTTTCATTGTCTTGTTTTATGTATTGTTTTGTGTAAATGTATACTGTGCTACTGCCACGGGGTGTCAACCCAATTGCAGTTAACAAACATATCATATCATATCATATCATATCATATCATATCATATCATATCATATCATATCATATCATATCATATCGTATCGTATCATATCATACAATATCATATCATATCATATCATATCATATCATATCATATCATATCATATCAAAACTGAAATTAAAATGTTGGACCTCTTGGGTTTTGTGGCCCCCTGAGGTTACCAACGTTGCTGAAGTTTCGACAAAACAGATTTCTTCATGTACAGGTTCCAAGCCCACCGAAGAAAGAAACAACTTATTAAACTTTGGAAAAGCAATCCACAAATAGAATAAGCATTAGTAATTAGTCACTCGGAAAATTGAAAACAAATTATTGAAATAAAATATTTACCCTGAAGATTGTTCCTAGAGTCTGATTTCGAGTGGACTGAAGCCTAAGACAGTGAAGTGAAGTATATTTATAGTAACTTGCATTAAACTTTGAAAACAACAGCGAATTTGTTTTAATATCTATTTGTCCAACCGTGGAAATCCTAAAATTTTTGTCGATAATCATATAAGTCATTAGAAAAATTCAAACTTTTGCTTACTTAATTACCTCAATCTGTAAAATGTACAGGAAAAGACATCTGTTTTTCCTCTTTCCATCCACTTGTTTTAAGCCTGTTGCAGAAGGACGGGTTTGGATGAAATTTGATATTAAAATGATGTCACGGGAGGCCATCACAGTCTAAGAACTTTTAATTTCTAACAGTCTGAAATAACAACATGTCGGAAATACTAAATTTTCGAGCGACAGTCGGACGGACATCACACCATAGTAACCATGGTAAGTATATTTAAACAAAGGAATAATTTTTGGTCAGAAACTGATTGTACATTGAATACTGTTTTGCACCGAAGGAACCTACACAGATTTAATTATGTCAGGGGAATTCTTCACCCAGCCATTATCATCTGTTGCCAGCGATATAGCAAAATATTAGTTGCCACGAAGTTAAGGAAGATAGTGAATAGGGAGAAGCCGTGACACTTGGCTGACAACCCAAGGCTGGGGCTTTTAACAACAGAGAAGACTGCCGCACAATGGGGTAAATGCCGCAATTGTGACGGGCACTGTGTGGAGAGATTAGTGACAGACTGAATGGCAGTTGTGTGCGAAGTGTGCTTATTAGATCCGACGATGAAGAAACCAAAACAGAAGGGTGAGGTAAATGGAAACCTTAAAAGTTCAAAGGATCGGGACCCTGCTGTTGGCACATAATTTCATCAGCATTGTTTTTTTATTGTGATTCAACCCGTTGTGTTCTGCTACTCTGAATTTAAATGAAGTATTATGGTCAAACAAAATACTTCAACATTTGTCGTTCAATGTTACATTTTTCGGTTCAACGAAACGTCTTCCGGCATTAATCTACACAAATTAAAAAAAAAAAACATAAGTACGCCCGCAATATGCGTTATTGGTTAGTGACAGCTCACTAACCAAAACCTTCTTCACATCTTACAATATGCCCAATCATTCCAATCTGCTTACTTTAGTCACGGTTAAAATGTCTGGAGATTTAAATCTGTTATAATTTAATTGATTCATTTTTATTCTGAAACGACCATTTTCTTATGCGGGCCCTTCTATTTTTCTCAGTATTTTACTTTCCCAAATAACACTCGAAAAGTCAGAGACCTTCGGGTAGGGTGTAATTAAATATCTTGTAAACATCTTGATGTTCTCACGTGATTCACCTATGTGCAAGCATTGTAGACTTATTTTCTTATCACCTCCTTAATTGCAGCAAACAGTATTCGCAGTTTGAGAATTATGCCAGAATTTTAATGTGAAGATTTTGGTAGGTGTAATGTTCTGTTCGTCCAACAGCAGAGAGGGCATCTTGAAATGTTAATGTACTTAATGTGTGACTTAGAGTGTCTAAAATAACTTGATGAACAAAGTTTTGAATAGTATAAATATACACCGATAGCATCACAACGTCTGATTATATATCAAGATTAAAGTAAAGTTTTCAATTAATTTTTTTAAGCTCATGGATCCGTGCATCTTAATTCAATGTTAATAAAAATCCAACCAGATGCAACAGTATGCAGATATTTATTTACTGCAAAGTCACTCTACATGTTTCGGATGTCACAGCACCTATCATCAGGAGTACTAAAAACTGTAACCGCAACCTCCAGTACAGGTCATAATACTGGAACAGCTACTTCCTTCCAACGTGGTCCATCTGGTTGGATTTTTATTAACATTTTCAATTAATATTCCTAAGAGGTTCATCAGAGCTGTTTCAAGAGTTAGAAGCATTACTAGTGCGACAATGCAAAGAAAGCGTGTGCAATCTGTGCAGATACGAAAGTTTGCACCTTGCAGTTTTGCTTTCTGTTACATTTAGCTAGTCGGCCTGGCTTCACCACGTCACTGGAAACAAAGAATGCTCTTCAGGACTTAAACCGTTGGCGCTTTTAATTAAGAAATTCTTAAGTGATTTTATGTTTTTTCTCAGCAGTGTAACTGAGGTGTTGTTTCTTTTAGGATAGGACACTTCGTTAGTGGGTACTTGATTTCCGACGCTGGGAGACAACGTATGGGCCCGAAACTGTTTCGAAACGTCGGGAACCAAATACCACGTAACGCAGGGGGACGGATCCTTAGGAAGTTATATCTCTGAGCTGTGTTCAACTGCCCGAGAAAGATGGGTATAGAAGGGATCTGGAGATGTTCTTGATAAAATACACTCCGAGTTTTAATGGTAATATCATTTGAGAAGATGACAATGACAGTCTTGTACGAAATGTGTGTGAGTGATGGTGCACAATACTGCTCTAACTGTCTTGGTTCTTGATAAAATACGAGAGTGTCTATTCTTTTATAGAATGCCTTCCCGTTCTACTTTGTAGCTTGGTTATTAATCTCTTGTTATTGAATTCTGTTAGAAGTGTTTAACGAAACTTGTGATCATTTTCCAGCTTCGATAACAGACAAACAGGGTTGTCAAAAATTATAACGTGTGAACAACTTTGTTGATCCAATATTAAGTTCATTAATTACAAATTTCGAGCATATAATACATGTATAGGCTTTTCGTCGAGTGAGATGGGAAGGTGTTGATGAATAACGAAAGTGTAATAGTTTAGTGTAATAGTCTGATAGTTTAGTGTAATAGTTTAGAAGGAGGCCTTTATGGACTAAATGAATTTAATATTCCTGCATTCGCTTGAAGGATCTGGAAGAAAAATCACGAATATCTGAAACATAACAGCGGACTAAGAATCGAAATAAGTAACTTTCCTATCCAGTGCCCAATCTTTATCTTTATACTGTCGTGTTAAGACTGTACACTGTTTCACTTTTCCAAGCAATTGCTTCCATTTGTTATAATTTTTATAATTAAGATAGATTTAAAATTTTCACAGTTGTGATTAACGAGAGTGTAGTCTGGACGGATTTAATGCCGCGTACTTGAAAGATACATATCGACGTTTCGGAAGAAGCCACTGCCGCAACTTTCAGTCTGATTTCGCTCTTACGTTTTAAAAGCAAAGAAATCACAGGATTAGTCAGGCTCGACATTCTTTTTGGACGGGGTTATAAATGGCTGATTTCTTGATACAAGTCTAGAGAGTTACACTAGCACATTTGGTGTGTCCTGGATTATATTCGTTGCAATTCTCCCTCGTGTTAACCCTCACATTGAACTTCGTCGTTTACAAGACGAATGAAATATTTACGTAAAAAGTTCTAAGAAATATAATAAACGGTCTCCGAGGAAAAATTGTGATCTTCGTTGTAAAGTGCGAAGTATGGATTGGTGTCCTTTTGTGACATCCCTGCGATATACCGTATGTGGCGGTAAGTAGGTTCGTTGCTTCTACGATTTATGATCCATTCTTCATTTTTCTTCCCTTGTCATAGTTGCTGAGATGCATCGAAGCCTTGTGGTGTTAGTGCTGGTGGTTGTCGTGGTGGAGCCTTGTGTATTGATTATCACTCTTAAAACCATCTTTGCTACGCAGGTAATGATAAAAAAATGATCCTGTCGAAAACTTTCATCACAAAAGGCTAGAATTCTGTTTGTTACGTTACGTCCTGTATCTGCACACGTGGGCTGGGCCGTCTACTTGCATCATTATGTAGCCTCAGGAGCAGGGAGACATCCTGCTCGAAAGCCAGCATGTGCAGGGATGCCGGTTTCGAAATTTTCCGAACATTCTTCTGATACGGTAGTGAGAGTTATTCGTGAAAATCGTAACACCTCATACGAGGTCGTATAATCTGCCGTGTCGGTTCTAACCTGAGGCTAACTGTGCGTTTGAAAGGAAAGGGGAAATTGAGACATTAATTTAGAAATCTCGAAAGAAGGAAGAAATACCAAAATGCGATCTCAGGAAAACAAAAAAGAAGAAAATGAGAGAAAGAAAGGAAAAAGGAAGAATGACGTGAAGGGTTGTAAATAGAGGGTGAAAAGGAATAATGGAGAGTGGAGGAGAATAAATGGAAGTAAAAAACAACATAAAGAACGAGAATAGTAGCAAGGAGAGGAAGAAGAGGGGAAAGGCGGCATGCTTTGAGACCAACGACTGACCTCCTAGAGTGCCAAGTTGAAGAATGACTGGAGTCACATCTCTGCTCTCCTTGTATGGCTTCATGCCATGTGTAGACACAATTACGTCTTTTCATGCGTCTTGTGTGTTTCAGATACGTGCTGTATTATACGTGCGAGTTGGCTTTATCGTTCAAGGATTGATTGTTCTTGCTTTTTGTGCAAAAATTTGCACTGAATACTCAGCAAATAAGCACGTGCGGAGCACAGTATAAATAAAACAAGATTTTAACTAGAAAATGTGAGGGAAGAGGTCATTTGGGGACGCGGGCATAGAAGGGAGAATAATATTAAATAGGTTCTCGAGGACAAAATGATAGGAGGAGAATATGGTTAATACGGATGCTAATTTGTTCCAGTGGTGGGATTTTGTGAACAAAATAATCGACCTTCGGGTTACACAGAAGCTCATATGACGTCACTGTTCAAACTAGAAATCTTATGTACAGCTGATCCCACATAAATTATACTTAATCCATATTACCCTTTGTTGTCCATATATCGAAAGCTGTCGACGTAAAGAGGCAGCCCTAGGAAGTTAAAGAAAGAAAGTCTGATCAAATCACACCCAAAGCTACTTTCTAAAGATATTTTTGTGTTGCCGTATTGTCGTATAGCCAGTCGTGTGATCTTATATTTCATTCAAAGAGGCCTACAACTTGTCAGAACAATTTAACGTCTAAGATTATGTAAATAAATTATTGACCTGTTCGGTTTCTTCCTCAGGGTAAGCACACGTCACATTCTCACCAACAGCAGAGATCGTTGCACCAATTGTGATGTGTCTCTGAAAACGAAATAGTTTATCGCTTCTCGGGTTATTAAAGGACGTCATTTCGGGAACATAAGTCATGTTATATGGTAAAGCGGGGATATCTTAGTCTTTTCTCTAACTTGTCCAGAGCTCATCTGATCCCCACCCATCCTGCTTTCGGAAGGGAATTAATGGCTTTTTCGCAATGAGTAAAACGACGGAGAAGTGAAGCTGGTCATTTACCTATTGCCGCGCTTAGGAAAGAGTGGAGCTATACCTCTTTGCAGCCATACGCTTTCTCGTTATAATCTTCGTTATAACACCGTTTTTTTTCTGGTATAAATTTACTGGTGCAATAAAGGAGGAAGCTGCGCCTGTGTTTTCCAGAAGTGAGTTCAAATTAAATAATCATTCTTAATAAATAAAATTTAACATTTATTATCTACTTTGATATTTACAACTGGTACATGAAATCAAATTACACATATGTCAGTGCAATTAAAAAAAAACACGAAAAATCTGAAGCGCTGAAATGAGAATCTGTTAACACAATAAGTGGCTACATAAGGCAGCTGACAATGTGAAAGAGAGTGTATTCAACTGAGCATCAACAATGATATCTCTGAAACAAATATTACATGTACATTATCATGGTCTGTGCACAATATAGACAGTTTCATACCCACTAATTGATCCCCAAGTGTCATTTAGCTCTGATATAACTACTGTAAGCCTGTGCATTCAATTCCCGGTCGGGATTCTATTTCTTTCCCATATGTAGAAATTCATCGTGCTGTACTCTCCGTAGCATACCTTCCTCTTTCAGAAGCACTAAGATAGCTCAAGGATGTTGAATGAGACACTTTTTTGTCTAACATGGTGTTGCACGTGTCTTTAATTGTAATGCCAATTAATTTTATATGTCTAAACGTTCTTACTGTTTGGTTTATGTATCTTTGTGTCTACACACAAAATAATTGACTGAATTTAAAATACTGAGCGCATATATTAGACATGCTTTACAAAATAAGAAAGGCACTTTTTTGGGGAGATTATTAATAAATTTCTATCTGTAATGTACATATTTCTTGACAACTTTTTGAAATTCAGTACAGTGGGTCTGTACATTCCTATTTTGACCACTAATGAGTTTCGTGGGAGGGGCTACAAACAAAATGAAACATTCCTGGAGGGCGCAAACGAAAGTTCCAACCTCGATAAAATACGATATAGAAGTAATTAACCAACTTGATGCAAAAAATCGTGTTTTATAATAACTTTATTAAACGCCTCTACATGTTTCGATCACTATGTGCTCATCATTAGGAAGTCAAATTGTATACACAGCATCTGGTATCATCACACCTGTAGGTGACCGTCCCGTGCCACCTACAGGTGTGATGATACCAGATGTTTTATATACAATTTGACCTCCTGACGATGAGCACATAGTGTTCGAAACATGTAGAGGCGTTTAATAAACTTATTATAAAACAAGATTTTTTGCATCACGTTGGTTAATTACTAGGATTATACTGAGATGCACGGTCAGCAAAACATCAAAATTCGATATAGAAGATTACAGTTCATTTCGCTGAGCTGTTTTGAGTGTAACGAAAGTGGCTGTGTGAAAGTCATGTTTTATACTTAAGAGCATAAAAACATTTGTATCCATTCTGTCTGCACTGATTGACCAGTCTTGGTAGAATCAGGAAAAATACGCATGTAATGGTTCTGAGAATCTCTGATCTCGGGAACGGGCGCAGAGTTGGCCACGCTTTTTTGGTTGAGAATATGAAATTACATTTATGCGTGTACCGTGTAACCCTACACCATTTTCAAAATAAAGAACGCCTTGGTGATGTGTGTGCACTATGTTACGCAGAGCAACATTCGCAATTTCTCTGAATTCCTTTAAAAACTGTGCTATATTATCAGTGTTACTGATAAATTCGTGTAAATTATTCCCAGCGCTGTACATTCGGAAGGAAAAATAACAGAATTTTTTTGTAAATTATACACTTTCACCTTTTGAATCAATAAAAACTAAACTATGCGATAAATTCAATTGTGCACGTCTTTCAGTTCAGTAATTTGTGTGTTGCGTTAACCAGATTTTGCAGTTGAGACTAACGTCCTTTAGCAGTTACTTCTTTGAAAAAATAAGTCTAATTCCTTACGACGAAAACTGAAATAAGTGAACCACACCCATTATAACATCTTCTTATATTTTATCATTGCTCTTGTGGAATTCTTTCAAAATCGAAAGTAATTATAATTTTGCAAGATACTGTATATAATGTCGCTTGAAAATAGTCTACTATGGAGCAGGCATGTTCCGTCATTATGGAAGATGCATGCTTAATGATGTAACATGCATGCTTAATAGCATGACGTAGAATACTAATGACTATACCTATCAAAGTCATGCTTTCTTAATGAAATATTCATTATCATTCCTGGGAGCCTGAACCCATAAGACATAACAGAAAACACAAATTGTGCAGAAAACTGAGACCAACACATCAAAGGTCAGTTTATTATTACTTCTTAATAATGAAGTTTGGGTTGCATAAGGAGTTACGTAAGGTGCAAAGGACGAAATGTTCTACTCTTGTATAAGAGACGTTCAACTTCACATAGAATCTCTCCTAATTTCTAAAACCAAAGCCTTAGTTTAAGCCCGTTTATTTTATGCCTTTCGGCTTTAACATACAGCACTTCCTAATATACGCCCTATCACTGTCGGTTTTACGCCCCTTGAATGGTTTGTTTCCATTTATTTGTCTTTTTTCTTATCGGATTGTTATTTTTAATTCACACCTCTTCCATTTACGCCCACTATTTCAGGAATGAAACTTGAGCGTAAAACAAGGCCCTGTATACTGTTACATATACATGACATTAGGGCGATCTCTTTACTTGTGTTCATTGTCATGGTCTATAAATATCTCCGTTACACATTACTGGCATCCACATTTCCATACGGTGTTCAGCGTCATACTCTAATCGCAGTACATTACACGGTAATGTTAGAGTCTAAATAAACTGCACAGTTCCTCGCTGCTTCTCTCGTACCGCGATACAGCTATTTTTAACTACATATATTTATGCTGGGGTAGAGTTTGTGAGTTGCACATTGATTTCAATGTGTTTTATTTTGAGGGTGGTATATCGTATTCTTTTAACAGCTACATTACGTGTTTGTAGCAACTTCACATTATGCTAAAGACTGCATTTCATTTATATGTCTCATCCTCAACGACTCTGCACTTTGTACTTTCTTTACGAAAGGACTGAAGTTTATTTTAAAAACAATTTATTCGAATTTGTCTTTGTGCACTAAGGAAATGAGAGTTTTATTCAAGATAATTTTAGTCCTTTCTTTGTAAAACAAATGATGCTGTTAAGATTGTTACTGAATGAGAAGTAGACGTTGATATTTTCATAATAAAACCTGTCTCAGGCAGAGTCTCTTTCCGTATAAAGAGGTCTTACGTTACTCCAAGGAAAGCAAATTATTGTGATTCAATTCATAGACAACGTTGAAATGTAGACCTTGTTTCGATTATGCACACACACACAAACACACACACACAAACACACACACACAAACACACACACACACAAACACACACACGCACAAACACACACACACAAACACACACACACAAACACACACACCACACACACACAAACAC
>Ga0123352_10004845_pt1 | contig 20005 bp, 15 predicted proteins | sample TergutLab28metaG_FD_89700 | JGI IMG/M metagenome (GOLD analysis project Ga0123352, IMG submission 89700) | Labiotermes labralis P1 segment gut microbial communities from Petit-Saut dam, French Guiana - Lab288 P1 | ecosystem: Host-associated > Arthropoda: Insects > Digestive system > Gut ...
GTTATAGTTTGACCTAAGGAACACTCTCCCGAAGTTAGGTCCTTTCCTCCTGGGACACCTGTATATATTACTTTTAAAATCCATTAACAAAAGTATGATAACCAGAGTTTGGGAAATTGAGTCCAGGACATTCTAGAAATATAACAGTACATGATTTAAAGTTATTTAAGTATGAATCATCTTCCTCCTCCTCCTCCTCCTCCTCCTCCTCCAACACTATTGCCCTTCAAGTTTGACCTTGGCTTCCCTCACCACAAACGTCAAATCTGTTCTGTCCAAAGCTCTTGTTCTCAATTTTTCACACCCACGTTCCTCAAGTCCAACTCAACATCATCCATCCACCTCTATCCAAGTCTTCCCTCTTTTTCTCTCTTCTCCTGGTTTGCATTCCAGTCATTTCTTTACTCTCCTTTCACTATCCATTCTTACAACATTCCCAAGCCATTCCAATGATTCAGCATCATAGGTCACAATTTGTCTTATTGCAGTTTTAGAAGGCCCTAAACTTAATGAGTGCATTACATATCTTTTCTTTAGTAAATGGCCTAGTGCATTCAAACATTTACTACCAGCAATAATTCTTGCTTTCATCTCTGTTTCAACCTCATCTGTGTTTGTTACTAAGGAGCACAGATGTTCAAACATTTCTACATTTTCATATCTCTGCCCATTTATTTCAGTTTCTACTGGTTTCTTTATATTAATCATATATTTGATTGTGGATCCATTTATGGTCAAGACAATCAGTGATGGTACAGTGGTAGTGCCATATTTACTCTCCTGTATTTCACTTAGAAGTACTGAAATAGTAAACACTACAGACAGCTGATCCTAATTAATGTAACTTCTGAATCTGAAACACAAGCAATAACCATTACACTGTGATTCAGATAATGCTCCTAGGATGGGACATCACATAATATGGTACACAGGCACCAATGTTTTGGCAGAAGCTGCTCATCTTTATCTTCAGCATAGCAAGAGAATGAGTATCATACTACTCCAAGTCTTTGGTACTTAGCTGTGAGACTACAAAATGCAATATCCTAAAACACACTCATCTTGCTGGCAATTTCAACTACTGTGACAATCTCAGTCTCACATCACACTACAACATTTGGAATAAAATAGTTGAAACACATGCAAGACTTTCAACATTGCACCATTTAAGTCAGCTGAATTTGTAGCAAAGGCTACAAATGCTTCCTTGTTGAATATAGTCAAAAATGAAGTACCTGTCATCTCAGAAATTGTGACAATGATCAAGTACCATTTCATAACTTGCCATATCATACATACTCTACCATCATCAGGGCTACAAGAAGAAAACATTGTAATTACATATTTGCATTTATAAATGAATAGCACAAAAATGTAATTGTTTTTTTTTTGTAATTTTCTGGATAACATCGGTTTCCTTCTAGTATACAGCAAGAAAATTTCTTTCCTATTGCCCTTTCATGTTTCTCTCTTTGCTACTGGTTTTTGTATACCAGCATTTCTCAACCTATGGGTCGCTTCTGAAATTTGGGTCATGAAGATATTCTAAGTGGATCATAAAACAATGATTTTTATGCTGATTTTAAAACATGTATGTTTATTTTCATTACTGTTAAACTGTCACATTTGTTAGGGCAATTCATGTTTTCTTATTTTATATGTATCTTTATTTCTGAATCCAGGGGTTGAAAGACAAAGCTATTGACCTACTCTGGGTAAAGGCTCAAAACATTTGAGAACACTGTAGTAGACAAACATATAACTTACAGTTAATATTCTTGAAATCTTACTTTAATTTGAGTTGAGTTGACTTTTAATGATCTGGCACGGTGGAAACCAGCATGACCTCGGCGCATGGACGACCAGACACTACCAAACAGTGAATGATTACGCTGAAATGGAATTATTTAAAGGCATTATCTGCAAATCTCCTTTAAATTGGCATTTGAGTTTCTGTGTAGAAAAGTACAGCACCTTAATCCACAAAACTTGAAGTCTGCCTCATAACAGACATAATATTTCTGTTGCTATCCAATATCATAGACTATAATCATCTTTAAGCGCTTCACACCAGTTCCTACTTCACACTCATTTAACCCCTGTAATGCCAGTCACAGTACACTGCACAGACCTGCAGTTCCCCACACTTTGGCAGTCTTAGAGCACTGTACAGTTATAACTGCATTCAAGGGTACTAAAAATTTACAACCCTTGTGTTCTGGACAGTAGTCAGAATTTAAACCCAAGTGTCACTGAAGGGTTAATCTAGCCTATGGTCTTCCTCAGTCTCAATATCCTTATGGTTTAGAATGTAAGTTTGTTCCAGTATTCTTTCATCTGACATTCTATCAAAATAAGTTTATTCTTAATCATATGCACCACACTAGACCACACCATGATCTAGACTAATGCACATAATTTACCTATTTTGCTTGTACATAAAGCCTAATAATAATTAGTTCATAAATTAATTAATGTATCAGATATAAAGCAATGGCTCAATGTGACATAACCAGAAAGGTGGACTGGATAAGCAGGGTCAACCACATGGTGTACTTGGTTGCTGGACATAAATCTAACAGACTTCTTCCTGTGACGACAGGTAAAGAACCATATTTAAACAGAACCTGCCAGTACTATTGAATTTCTCATGGGAAGACTTCAGGCAGCTGTGACAATGGTCAGTACCAATGTATTAAAGCTTATTCAGGAGAATGACATGAGGCTTACTGCCATCTGGCTTGACATGGAAGGTGGCCCCTTGAACATGAACATGAACTGTAACTGAAAGTTACAGTTGGTGTGATTATTTGATACCTTGCACTGTTTGATGGGGGCTTGTATCTTGAAAACTAATCATCTCAGACATACATATTTTGACATTTTCAATTTATTTTTTAACATGACATTATGGAGAACATCTATGGCAATTTTGTTTCACCATGTATATCTGACGTGCACTTCCAATATTGTACAACAGTGATATATCAGACACAATAAAATGTCTACAGGAAACCTTCAATGTAATTGGAGACTGTTACATAAACCGCATTGAAATGTCCTCCTTACCCTGTGCATAGGCTCAGGATTGTCATCCATTAATTCTTCCAGGTTTCCAGAGATAGCGCGTTTCAGTTCTGGACCTGCATCATGCAGCGTGCGCAGTCCAGCCTGTTGAGAAAAATTGTGTTTCAGTTGTATACCAACAAGAGGAATGAAAGAACAAAAAGTAAGCCCATGACAAGGTTAACAAATATCACAATCAGTGTTCCATTCCTTGTTTTATTATCAGTCGAGCAGTTAAAACTTCAATGACTTTGTTTTTTAATGCCTTTTAAACAGACAGCTGTTTCCACATTTTTTAGACTCAACTCAGAAACAGCACCTATGATTTTTAAAGATTCATTTTCAGATAAACAATTCAAGACAAATGACAAATGGATAAACAGAATCCATACTTCTACAGAAAATGACTGATGTAGAAAAGGTATGAAAAGTGAGGTAACACAGTTTTTGGGATAAAACCTTTACACATTTGGCTAATTTACAAACCAAACTTACTTGCACTGAAATGTGAACACAACAGATACACAATATCCTACATGTTTCACCACTCCTTTTTAGGACTTCCTGATGACAGCACTCAAGGAATGGCGAAGCATGTAGGATATTACGTATTTACTGTGTTCACATTGCAGTGCATGTAAGGTTGGTTTGATAAACTGAATTTCCACATCATGCATGGTACATACAATATTAAAATACAGCTACAATTTACACAGTGACGAAGACACATTAAGTGTACAATTACTTATATATAAATGCCTTGCCTAATATGGTATGTCTCACTGCAAGATATTATCCATACCCTTGCAGTAAAATTTGTATTCAATTCCAATAGCCAATGCAACAATCCATGTTGAATATTTACATCTGTGTTAAAATGCCTTCCAGAAAGGCGTTGATTTAAAGGCCCAAACAAGCAGAAATGGTAAACACATGACTTCAGTCATAGGAATGTTCAATTGTACCAACGAAACCAGCCAAGCAACCAAGCAAGCAAGCAGGCTAGCAAACAAGCAAGCAACCAATCAACCAAACTAACTGACTAACAAACAAACTAAATCATTGACTGACTACATGAAACAGTGTCTTTCTTGAAAAGCTTTTAGTTCAAGGGGCTAGTCAAGAAATTCCCTGCATTTTATGGAATCCAAAGGTTCATTACCACGTTCACAAGAACCCCTACCATTTGCCCTATCCTGAGCCAGATAAATCCAGTTCACATCCTCCCAATTGACTTCAGGAGTATACACTTTAATATTATCCTCCCAGCTGTGCTTTGGTCTTCCAAGCTGTCTCTTTCCCTCAGATTTCACCACCAAAACCCTGTATGTACTGTTCCCACCCCCACACATGCTACAAGCCCCACACATTCCATTCTTATTGATTTGATCATCCAGATTATATTTGGTGAGGCATAAAATATCATGAAACTCCTCACCGTTCAGTTTGCTCCAATCCCCTATTATTGTGTCCCTCTTAGGCCCAAATATCTTCCTCAGCACCCCCCTTTTTTTTAACATCCTCAGCCTATGCTATTCCTTAAGTGTGAAAGACAAAGTTTCACACCCATATAAAAAAACAGCCAACACTATAGTTCTGTGTATTTCAATATTTATATTTTTGGAAAGCAAAGAAGCAGACAGAAGATTCTGGACTGAACAGTAGCAGACATACCCAGAATTCAATCTGCATTTAATTCCTTCATGATTGCAATTTTGATTTGTTGGAGCTGTTCCCAAATATTTAAGCTCTCTCATTCCTTCAGTGGATTTATTCCCCATCTTTTTGATATGATTTTGTCCTGCAGTCTCTTCACAAGACACAAGCACGTACTTAGTTTTCTCTGCATTTAGATTTGGACAAATCTCTTTACTACTGTCTATGAAGGTTCGTAATTTTCTATATAGTATGCATATTTTTGACCAATAAGTTATCATCAGCATAGATCAGAACCTGATGTGTAACATTCAAGTTCAACCTCCCATGGTTTGCTTGAACCATCCCAGTGACATAGTCCAAGGCAAAGTTGAAAACCTAAGGTGACAAAAGTGAAACCTCCTGTCTAACCATTCTTAATGGGAAATGTGTACGAGACAAACACTTGCATAGCCAGACTTTGCTATAGATTTCATTGAAACACACTTTTATTAATCAGAATATTTTCATGGGTATATCAAACTCAATGAGGATATTATATGAAACCTCCCTCCTAACTAAATCATAGAATTTGTTGTTCTATATATAAAGGATGCATTGCCCCAGTCACTACCCACATTTTCTCCAGTATTACCTGGCATCCATAATGGTATTACCTTACTTTTTGGACCCTACTTGCGGACATAGTAACACAATGTACCTAAATGTAACATTGACGTGCATTCATGCAACCATTGTTCCAGTGGAAAAGCAGTATTACATATTTTGAGCATGTATTTGTACCCTTAGATATCCAGCATGCAATGTACATGTGCTGTATTGTTACCTGTGGCCTGCACAGCTCTACAGTATTTTCCACATTATCTCACAAATGGCATGATTTAAAAAAAAAAAGTTATCGAACATAAAATGTGTTTTGATTTGCTCTATAAATTTTGTCTGAAAATTCTCATTCCAAGAAAAACTGAAGCAGATATGATCAAAAATGTATATTAGTCTTCATGTCAAGCACCTGTTATTCTTGTCAGATTTTAATGAAACTTGAATTTTCTTGACAGATTTTAAAAAAATATTAAATATCAAGTTTCATGAAAATCCACCCAGTTGGAGCCAAGTTGTTCCATGTGAACAGACAGTTGGACAGATGGACAAACAGCCATGATGAAGCTAATAGTTGCTTTTCACAATTTTGTGAACACACCTAACGAGATCAGACATTAAACTTTTGTTACTGGAGTACAACCTTATATGGTTTTATGAAGGTGTTATAAAATGGGGAAAAAATACTCATTTGCTTTAAGGATGACAAATTTGCCCTTGTATCTTGTTTGCAAGTCAGCAGAAAAAACTACTTACACACAACACAACTATTAATACACTCTTCATGCACCTGATGGTATTAAGGCCAAGAGTATGCACCAATTTACCAACAGCTGCTTAGCACATAATATATGTCACTCAATTATTTGTTAACATTGAACTGTAAATTCCCAGCCACTTTCATGACACTGAAATATTTCTCATAAAACAACATAAATTAACCCTTTCTACTCGTGTGTTACATAGCTGTTTTTAAAGTTTCTAAGGTTGTAACCATCATCAGGATTCCATTTACCTGTAATGTGACTGTGTTATGAGACTCCTTATCTCCATCCTTCAGTTCCTGTTCTTTCCTCTTCTTGAAACGCCTGAAGTAATCCTGAATTAGGAACGTTGCATAGAACTTGCCAACAGTTACTTCATCTTCCACTAAAAAGAAAGTACACATAAGACTGTAAGCAGCATGTCATAGGCAAGTGGAAAGTTGTACTGGTAATATAGGTTGTCTCTATGCCATAAAGGCACATGGAGAAATTAATTTTATAACTCTTACTTTCTCAACTGTGGCACTAGATTGAGAAACAGCCCACTAGGTAGGATGTTGGGTGGGCCCCAGAGCCAGTGTGAATACCAGGAAAGAGGAAAATTTCTTAGTCTCATCAGAAAAGGGGGGTATCAAAACCCTGATTCCTCAGTCATCCAGCCTGCAGCCTAATTGCTACTGTCTGTGTTGTCCCAGCTTCCAAATGTGAGAGATAAAATATGAAAAGTATATTAAGATGTAAAATACTTGTAGAGAGGAAATGGAATGTACAAAGAGCCATCTATTATTGGTAATATGGATTCATAAATTTTCCATAAATACACTGGATACATTATCCTATTATGTTTACAGTAGCCTATAAATGGCGGCAGAAGGCATTGACAAAACACTGGGACACTGTAAGGATGCATACGTACCTCCAGGTGGTGGCACTACTTGGTCCAAAAGTTTTGGACTTGTTCTCTTCCAAATCTTCTTAATGACTGCTCTTAGTTCTGCATTTGCATCATCAATATTTCCTTCTGTTTTGATTCGTAAAGACGTCCGAACAACAGCAAATAATGTTGCATTAAATAAAACAGTCCCATCACTATTTAAGGGCATATTCATTGACACCAGTCTCTGTAATAACAGTATCAATGTGCTGTTAATTACAATCATTTGATCTATGGTAGAAACTATATACCACCTGATCTGGTACAGAAACCTCTGACTATTGCCAAGTCTAATTGTGAGTTTCAATAATTCCCAGAAGAAACAGCAGTTAATTCCCTAAACAGCATTAACTGAATTGTCTCTGTCATAAGAGTTTTCTGTGGGGTAGAATTTGATATTATTTGGAAGAATTTTGGGCTTCATGGAGTTAATCTTTGTTTATGGTGAAGTCCATGGGTCTTTTGGCCTGTTGCTAATGTGTAATTTGAGCTGCCAGGGTTTAGTAACATCGTGTGGTTCAAGTTCTTCGAATATTATGGCACAGGGTATATTTTAGTCTCTGTCTTCGGCATAAATGAGTTAGATACGGTACGGCCGATCATATACATCTCATACTGGTAGTAACAGTGTGGAAGTAGGGTATGATGTAAAGTAATGTCAAGGGTCTATGATGTGTCATATACCATATTTTTTTGCACCAGAAGACACACTTTTTCCTAGAAAATAGCACATACAATTCTCCTGCATCTTAAGGTTCAAAGGTGCATCAACATGAACTTCAAAGCAACTAAGATTGCTGTGTTTGATGAAGAGAAAACAGTGCTTATGACTTTGCCCATCTTTGCTGGGGAGAAAAAATACTGTACTTGTTTGCACCAATTTTTCAGTTGCACAAAGTGTTTACATGTTTTCTACAAATAAATTTGTTTTTTAAATGTGTAGTAAACAGGTGAGAATTCATCAACTGTAAGTTTCAGATTAAAAATAATAAAGTTAGTAAAAGAACATGACCACTGGTTAGCCGAAAGTCACTCCTGCCCAGAAAATCATTTGTGAATGAGCAAGGCAAGGGGAAGAGTTAAGAAGCTGGAGAAGAAGAAACAGAACAGTGCAAAATTGCTTTACCTAGAAAGAAAGCTGGACAACATATCACAGAAACAATGGAGTTTCTGGGTGTATATAACTTTTTGTTTTTGAAGCAAGAAGATGAGTGGTCACATATGGTGTTGCTGATTTCACTGGGACAAGTTATTGGGCTTACGGATTTATGACTAGACATAGACTGTGAAACATGGGATAAGTCTTTCATGAAATGTGAAATCAGTAATGCCTTTGATGGTGCTGAACATGTAGTACTTGGAAAAAAAGTCACTTCATACAATAACAGTAGTAATGAAAAGTGTTACAGGAGTAACAAAGATTTTAGGGGATTCTATAACAAGTAGAAACTTCATACTGTACTACCATTTTATTGAGTAAGTACTAAGAATTTGAGCTTAAAATGTATATAAAATAATTTTTTCCCCAAAATTTGCCTTTTAAAATCTTGGCATGTCTGATGGTCTGGATAATATGATAAAACCTTGTAGTTACAGTGAGGGTGGGGGTGTAAATGGTCCTAGCCAATGGGAAGATGCACTGTGGTTAAGATGAAGGTTTGGATGAGTGTATATGAGATAAGATTTTACTGAATTTGTGTTTGTCATTACAGTTTAAACTTACAGGGTGTTCAAGCTATTTCACTGGCCACCTGATGATAGAGGGTATAAGGCATTAATATTCACCTCTCACTGGATGGAACCATACTAGACAATACCTGCTTACTCCAATTGTAAGACCAATACATTGGGCCATATTGTTCATCTGCATCATTTACCCCAAAATGGCAACTGTAGTGTATGCTTGATAACAGAAAAGCATCAACATACAATGTGGCTAATCCCTGAAGAATCATGTTGTCAGGTACAGGTTGAAAAAAACCTAACAGGAAAGTATAGCTTAGATTATCAACCTTTTTTGTGCTGTGACATATTTGAAGAATGATAACTATGTATCTGACATACCTTCACAGAACACCAAAATTTTAATGACACAGATATATACATAAATCAATCATTATTATTATTTTTATTATTAAAAATGGTTGGTTGCAATAATAAATGTTGGGGTTACCTTTAAGTCACATTGCTTCAGGAGCTATGTGGCGTTTTTACTGCACATGACGCATGCATGCACTAGCTGAACACTTCTTCCTCTCCCTCTGCATGCAAGTTAGAGGTTATGCTCTTCAGTGACTGACAGTGCCACGATAATTTTATTATTTAGCTACTGAATCACGCTGTGATGGGTCAAATCTCTTGAAACACACCTAACAACTGCTCACAGTACATCAGTGTGTCATGACACACAGTTCGATGTGTGCTGATCTAAGCTAAGCAAACCTGATATTTTTCAGATGCCCAATGTTTTGCCCTGTTTGACATCAATCCCCTCATTAGGTAAACTTATGAGTAGTATAAAGTAAAAGATTATAGTAAGACTTGCCTTGCAAGCAACACGATGGGGGCAAAGCTTGCCAAAACCAAGAGGTGGTGATATTTTCCTGAGAAGTGTGACAACATCCAAATGCTTGATTCGTCCTTTAGCATCAGGATCATATTCACTCCACAGGCGGATAAATTCATCCAGATGATGGGGACCCAGAATCGACCAGTCTCGTGTCAAATAATCAAAGTTATCCATGATTACAGCAACAAACAGGTTAATGATCTATAAGAAACAGAAACACACATAATTTGATACCATTCATGAAGGAACACCTACTAGACAGTTATCATGCTCTGTATCAGTGCGAATGCTCATGGAAAAGCTCACTGAAATGAATAGAATATTAAGTATTTTGTACCTTCTTTCTTATGATCACTGAGATTCTTTAAGACAGAAGTGAAAAGCAAAAACTATTTTCTGGTAAAAAGTAAAACATATTTTCCTCTGTTAGTGCTGTATCACAGTACTGATGATTAGTCACCAGCTTCTCACTGCAGAGGTCAGTATTTGATCCCAGGGTAGTCCATATGGGATTTGCAGTGGCCAAAGTGGTAGTGAGACAGATTTCTCTCCCTGCAACTTGGTTTGACTTTACAATTAAATCAGTGTTCCATATTCATCTCTAATCCAGGGGCCAAATGGATGTTGTAAATTCATAGAAGTAAAATCTCACACAGGACCATGAAAATGGAAACATAATTAGTGAAAAATCTAATTAAGATTTGATGTACATCTTTACTGTATAGCACAGGTTCACCTACCAGGAATGAACACAGCACATAAAATGAGATGAAGTATGGGAAGGCCAAATCAGAACCACAGATTTTGCTCTCATCATCAGATTTTTCATCACACCTAACCCCATCACGTGCAGAAGAGTCAAGCATGATTTCTTGCCATGCTTCACCTAAGTATTAAAAACAGAGAAAAGTTATGTATTTTATATGTTAACATTGCTGACAAATAAAATATGATTTCAAGATGTTAATTCTAATTAACACTGTCAGCCAATTAAATGTGCATATTGGAATTCACATTGTGGTCCCTCTGCATACTCTGATACATGAAAATCAACACTTCTGAGGAATGTGAGAACTGTATCCCAGACAGATAATATGAGAAGTCTACAACTTGCTTCCCACTCACAAGTGCAACTAACTTCATGGAGGGAAAAACCCCTTCTTGACATAATGATAGATCCTCAGTTCGTCAAAATGTTCCTCACATTGTATGGAACCTCAAGGTTCATTATTGTCTGCACAAGAGCTTGCCACTTTTTCTTGTTCTGAGCCAGATGAGTGAAGTCCACAAACATCACATCCTACTTCTCTAAGATATGTTTAATACTGCCCTGCAATAGCAAATTCCCTTCCCATCACTCTCTCCTTGATTTCATTACAATAATAATATTTGGTAAGTCATACAAATCATGAAACTCCTCGTTACACAGTTTACTCCACCATCCTGTTACCTCCTCCCTCTTAGGCCTAAACATCTTTCTGAGCACCATAATCTTGAATGCCCTCAGTTTATAATCTTCATTTAATTGGAGAGAAAGTTTCACACCCATACAAAACTAAAGTTATAATTCTGTACATTTCATCTTTCTGAGACTGATGAAATTGCACACCAGCCAAACTGTACTCTCCTAAATGCTGATATGATTCCCTTATGTGCAGAAAATCCTGTTCCTGATTGATAATTTTCATTCTGTTTTCCAAAGAAGTATAATCTTCTGCTGCTCTTCACTGACACACATGTCCCATCTGACTTCTTCTACACCCATTAAATCTAACCCATACTTTGCTAATTCTTTTGCAACTGTCTTCAGTGACCCTGACCCACACAGACTGTTTACATTCAAAGTTCCAAATCTCATGTCCTCTCTACACTCTTTTATTCATTCAAACGAATCTATTCACGTCTAAGGTCCTGTGAAACATATCAAGAATATCAATTTTTTTTACAATAAGACACTGTCAAACTTGCCTAACTTCCAGGTGGAAATTTATCATTTACATATCGTTTGTTCCTTGAATTGTGCGATGAATCATACATTCTATCAGCACCAAAATAAGCACTGTTCTACATACTGTGTACTTTACTATCAATGTGCTTCTACATGTTTCAGCACAATCGCCATACACCCACATATGCCATCACTCCCCTGCACATATCAAAATTAGTATTTGTTTGGACCACTTGGGTAACAAATTTTAAAGTAAAAGTTACTTCATACAGTCCTTTCACATTAAAGTGACTGCAGTGGTAGTAAGTAACTGAGATAAGAATGTGCAGGAGGTCCTTGTACATTCCTCACAAATAGGTAAATGACAAAAACAGTACTTTCACAGTCTCATGTAAAGAAGATGATTAAATCTTGACATCCACAATCTTAAAATATAGTGAAAAGTTTCTCAACCAATTCACTTACCAGTTGCTGAACGGAATAAAACTAACACTGCCTGAGGAAAAGTCTGGAAGTTGTTGTTACGATGAATTGCTGTATCTGAATCCAGTGCTATTTTACCAAACACCTAAAAGAAAAAATAACTTATTTTTAGTGCCTCTGTGTACTTCATGCCACAAGTTACTCTTAAAAATATTTAAAATTTTTCAAACATTTACAGTCATAATATACTATAAATATCTCCTGTGATGATTGATAAATTTCAATTTTTAATATGAAAATAAACACTAACATTTACATTTCCCCTAATTTCAAAGCCCCAGCTTGGTATAAATTATTAGGTATGTAAGATAAATTACTCATTTATAGAACATTCACTGCATACTAAAAATGTACATAAATTGTTAGTCTTTTTTTTTAATATTCGTGTTACAACAAGTTTATAAAACATTTCATAGCCTACATTTAAAAAATTACTGAATATGACAGAGTGGTGGTTAGCAACCTGCTTTGAAATTCGATAATCCCAGGTATGAATTTTTGATCTGAAACTGTTAATCCTATCTATAGGCCAGTCTCAGGCATGATTCTTGGATCGGAAACTAGCTAACCTGTCTTAAGCTTTAAATTTGGACAGTCCCAAGTATAAAACTTGAATGTAAAACTAGCTGTATTGCCTGAAGTTACATAGGTGGACAGTTTATGTTGTGGGTCAGTATGACAGCAGCTTATTGGAATGGCCACTAGTTGTTCTTGAACTTATTAAGGGCACAACTTACAGAAAAATGTAGTGCAATAATGATGAATGCCTCTTTCAAAGCTTGACTCAGCTCCTCGCTTTTGGGGTAGTTATGTGCAGCCACATATCCCTTGAAAAATGCCTCACAAGAAATTGTCCAGCACGGTACAATCAGGACTATGCACTGGCCACAATAATGATGTCAGAGATAGTGAAACACAATCTATCTAGCAGGACAGGAAATTTCTGTTCAAAATGTCATGCATAGTGAGGGTAAAATGTGTGGTTGCTCCATTGTGCTGCAGCTACACCTTTTCCAAGAATCCTCTGGCTTTAAGCTGTGGTATTAACTGTACCTCTAATATTTATATATAAGATATGGTATTAACAGGCCCACTGAAGAAAGAGGGGTCAATCAAATTAAAAGCTGTTATACCAACTCATAACATCACAATGGTGGGTTATGTTCCAGCTCCACCATGCAACATAGATTCTCCTTAGTAAAAAACACAACAAGTCTGTCACAGTTACTGTGATAAATCGTACACCCATTGATGAATAGAACCTCCAGGAGGGATGTGGTATTTGGGAATGTGTTCAAAAGTACACAACACGTGCCACAGCATCAATACATGTGAATGTCTGACAGTTAATTTGTGAATGTCAGGCAATGCAATTTCAAGTTTAAGCCTTTAACTCTCTCTAATGATGACTTGCATGCACAGAGTATATTGCCACATATCAATTTTGAGTTTCACAGATTACCAAAGACAATAATGTATATACACAGATTCAAATTTCAGAAGATAGGGGTATGACAACTTCTTGGCCATCCTGTATGGAAGTGCACATGCTTTTTTTGCAGAAAAATATTGATGCCCCTATTTAGAAATGAAGTCTGTAAAGTGGAACAGCACTCCTAAGCAACAACAGCAGTTACCACTGTAGACATTTATGGTTGTGTCAAGCAGTACTACATCAAGCACAGGGAAATCATGTCCCACTATATTCAACAGTTTCAAGGTGGATACAGGCACTGGAAGTGTCAACTGTCATTATGGATTGCAGTGGAAGTTCCATGTCCTTTCACATAGTGATGTCAGTAGCCACAATTGAAAAGTGGATAAATGAAGACAGGTAATGGACCATGAAGTAATTAGACAAGAATACAGTGACTTCTGGGTCTACCCCAGTGCTGTGAATTTTATAACAGGACTTTTAAAAGTGCAAAACTTCTGTCAGGTATGTACCATATCATTAAAGGTGGTGCAACAGTAGACACACTACAAGACATACTGTATCAATACAGAAAAATTTTGTCACGAAAGGAACAACATGTTAAATGATATAGTTTCAATCAATGAAACACAGGGAAGGGACTATGAACCAGAAATCAAGTGACAGTCCTCCAAATGGCATCAACTACAGTCACCATGAAAACACAAGGTTCAACAAAATTGATCACACATGAAACTAATGTTCAATTTCAGCACGACATCCAGGATCATAAGGTGTGTCATTGCATTCTACAGTATCAAACAGTGAACATATAGAATTACAAGTCATTTCTGTAGCACCACTGATGTCTTGCACTTACAGAAAAGTATCCAGAACTAGTTGAAAATGTCATCATTTAAATGGTAATACTACAGCCCACTTAGCAGAAACCGTTAAGAAAGTTTACTGGTGCTGGGGGGTGGGAAGTGTTGCAGCAACCTCCCTATTATCCTGACTTCAGTCCATGTGACTACAATCAAATCCCAAACTGAAGCAGGCAGTGTGTTGGAAATGAGATACAGAGAGGATATTTGAACAGCAGTTCAGAATAAGACGACACAGGCTGGTGTGTCAGGTGATGCCAGTGGTGCTCACTATCTTCCACATCATTGGCAACAAACTGTAGAAAACCACAGACACTAATTTGAAGATTGCTAAAAGTGTGCACAAGTACTTGTCTTGTATTCTTTATGTCATGGTCACTCTGTAGACTGACATAAAAAAAATTAACCATGAACTGCAATGTGTGTAATTTGCTTGCCCCTACCAAGAATCCTGTACATATACCCCATCTGATGGTAACATTTAAAAGTGCTTTCAACCGCATGTACTCAAATGCAAGACAAGGTTATTTCCTTAAATTTGGCTCTTAAATATGTGAGGTCATTTTAAATTCACATATGAAGCACCAAACCAGACCGCAACAAACTGGATCACTGAACCGGACATGTGGAGCCAAACCACAGCCTGCATTGCCATATCATCATGTGAGATCTTTGCTCTTCTCAGATATTATGCAGCGTTAAGTAGTCATTCCTTACTGATATTTCAGAAGAAACTGTTGATTCTATCTTCACAGGTCCAGAAATCCAAAAAGACAACACAGCATGACTGATGTCAACTGACAATAGCTTCTTTTTCAGGACTTATCCATCATCTAATTTTTTAAAGAAGCACAATGTTTTGGAAGTCGGCTCTGTTTCTGTTTTCAGGCAAAGAAGTGCCTAACCTGCTGGATCCATTAGATCAAGTTATTCTTAAACAATGGGCACTGTAGAAACATAACTTATTAAGATATGCACCTGTGAACAAATCTAGTCCATAGATAGTAACAGGAAAATTGAAGAATAAGAAGTTAACTACAAGACTTAAATATAAAACATCGACCAATCTACAAATTAAAAACAATAAAAGAGCCAAGAACTTAGATTGACCAGAACACACGTATTTAAAATTCTTAACATCATTAACACCAACTGTGGAGAAAATTGTGAATATTCGTGGTTTCAAGTAAGTTTATAAAGCAAGATATTTATACAAATGTATTATTTAGTCAATGTAAAACATAATGGCATGGCAGTGCATCTCACCAGAAGTGACTGTGAAGGGCTTTAAGATGTGCCATATATCTAATGCAGTGGATGAGAATGATGATGATATGTTGTGGAATGGCAGTGAAGGGGATGGAAATGTTAGGAGTGTGTGTGAGGGAGATGAAGGTATTGATTGTGAAGATGGTGATGGTGACACTGCTTGGTAAAGGCAGATAGAGTGCGACATGCTACGTGTATTAAGTGTACGAAATTAATGGTAAAATATTTTTTAGCAGACTTTATTTTTGGATGGGTCATCTTAGATTAGAGTTGTCTTTATTCAGATAAACACAAAATATACTTCATTACCGGCATTGCCACATTTTTGGTAAATAAAAAAATAAATGTCATGACTTACGGGGACCACTGCATGATGGCACAACTTTCTTAAACTGATCAAAATTACTTGGGACATGCATGTACATCTATGTCTCTTGTGCACACTGCTGTCCTATGTAGGTGGATGCTTGCAAAGGGCTAATTCCCCCATGCAAGAAAGAGGCCCTACCAAATGCCTAAAAATTCACTGTTTGTGGGTTGGAACAAGCCACAGTGCCTAATCCATAGAAGGTAAAAAATAAGGAAAGAGGAAAAGCTTGCAGGTCATCACATGTACCAGTGTTAGCATGTGTGTCTATAATTCTGAACAAATTCATGGGTTTTTATATTTCTTGGGGAAATGTTTTGCAGTTAATAATCAATTTTAATAATCATGTAAATTTGCAGTAGAGTTGGTGAAAATTTTAATATAGTGTTTTACATACTTTAACAGAGTTTTTATTCTCCCTTTCTCACACGCACACACACACTCGCATTCAGTCAGTCACTCACTCACTCTCACTCACTCACTCACTCACTCACTCACTCACTCACACACACACACACACACACACACACACACACTTCACGGTCATCTAAATAACCTACTTTTCCCTGATTATGGAAGAAAGTAGGCAAAAAACGATGTGTTTCATATAACCTCTGTAGGTAACATACTGTCCTAACAAACTTAAAAAATTATATAACTTAATGGGACAGGTGAAGCAACAGCTTTCCATATAGTTGGTTTGCATTCTTTATTTATAAATGTTGATAGTAATAACATCATCCCATAACTTCTAGCTTAGCTGGTTTTAATATTGCATTCATAAACATTTGAAGTGAAAACATCATCTAAAATTTCTAGCTTTGTTAGTGAAAATCAACTTTTTTTTAAAACTTAAAATAAAAAAAGTGGAAACACAAGTCAATAATATCCAGCACAGAAACTGTAGATTGCGTTTCATCTAGAGCTTACCTGCATCCCAATAACAGCGTAGATGAAGAACAGCATAACAATCAGAAGAGCAACATATGGCAGTGCTTGAAATGATTTAATAAATGTCCACAGTAAAGTGCGAATGCCTTCACCTCTGCTCAGGAGTTTCACCAAACGCATAACTCGGAATAAACGGAAGAAATTGATGGATATCATGCCAGACCCTGGCTGGAAAAGCAAAACACTACATTAACGGAAGCCTGACATTATAACAAAATAATATTACAGGTAAGTCAATAAAATGGACATGACAGTACTTCTTATTGTTGTACACCAACTGACAAAGTTAGCATTGCTGCAGAAAATCCATCTTGAGTTTTCTAAAATAAATTCAGAATAAAAAGTTTGGTCACCAGAACTACTCAAACATTCAAAACAGAAATGATTTTTAAGCTCAAAAATACATTTTATTCTTAAACACATTTTTTCTGACATGAAATTATTACTGTGTTGCAAATAACTACATTCATGGATAGGACTATTTAGAATAAGTAGAAAAGGATCTCACCAGGAAGAGACTTTGCTCACTTGCTCCATAATCTTTAGAGAAACCGCAAAGACAAAAGAAAAATATCAATGTGAGACTTAAAAATTCCAAATATATAGCAATTTAAAAGATGAATGACCACTCAGATTCACAGTTTAAAGTTCCTTTTCAAAAGTTTCTTTCAGAATATAAATGATATCAAATGTACAGTAAAATATTCAGCATATATCAGTTAACTCAATGACAGAGTCACTGTTTGTGATACTCTTTTCTGGGTAGGAGCCAGCACAGCACAAGTAGTGTAGTGACTAGGCTTTGGCATGCACAATATGGAGCTTGAGTATTAGTGAAGGTAAGAGATTTTCCTCTTCTAAACATCAAGACTGGCTTTGGAGCACACCTAGCCTCCTATTCTGTGGTTACTGATTTTCTCCCACGGGAGTGAAGCTGTTGGAGTGTGAATTTGATCACTCAACTCCATTTAGTGTTGAGCTTAACAGTGAGTGGAGCTACATTTCTAATCCCCCTCTGCACCTTCCATGGCATGCAAGGACACCTTTAACTTTACACCTACCTCCATAAAGGTGTTTTCACACTGTGGTAGGATCAACATTAGCCATGAATCACCAATAAATCTTAAACTCAGTTACTAATTAATATTCCAGTATATTCCTGAATATTTATCCTTAATATGCCCTTGGATAAATAGGAAATTATTAGGCACAGAACGTATAGAGTAGAAACAAAATACAGGTTGTGTGCAAGAAATTTCATATATGATGCATTCATTTTTAAAGATTTCAAGATAATGTTATTGTGTTCCCAAATATTCTACAGGCTTCTTCAATAAAACTCCTTTTCCTCTTAATGACATGAGTTATTTTTACTGATTTTTTAAAACAATCATTTTAATTATATGCTCTTTTACATGGAAACCTTATGAAACACAAGAATAACTCATTAGTGCAAAGTATCTTCCTTGAACAGTCTTCCAAAATTCTTCCTAACTCACCAACATGACAGAGCTTGTCTCATAATATAACCTACCTTGCTTCAGCACTTGAGATCAAAACTGATCATTATCAAGGAGAATTCTGGAAGTTTATATCTATTCATGGTTAAGATCCAGCTCAGATTTTAACTGCAAGGTATATCAAGTATCTTGTTCACGACATGCTTTAACTGCATACCAAAGTCAAACCAATACCAATTATACCAATATCTAAGTGCATTTTCTAAACTATGCCCAATGTGACAATTTCAGCAAAAGTGAGACACATTCTGGCTCAAACAACATCTCAGTCACCCATCGTGCATTGCAAACATAACAAGCAACTGCACAAAATAAAACATGGCTTTTATTATTATTTAACAAAAAAGAAAACACTACCAGCACACGATAAAATATCTTATGACATGCAGAAACTCTCTGTGCAATATCAAGCAGCTAAAAAATTGCATTTTGTACAAGCAGGTGAGGTTAAGTGATGCCACTTCACCAATTACATCTCTCTCTCTCTCTCGCTCTCTCTCTCCCTCTCTCTCTCTCTCTCTCTCACACACACACACACACACACACACACACACACACATATATCTGAAGTTCAACACAATAGTAACTCATCTTTTTTCTACTGATCACAATTACATTCTTTGTCAAATACATCAACATCCCATTGACACCACACATTGTATTTCATGCCTCTGTGGAAATTTGAGAATTATTATAGTTAAAAGATGTATATGAATATAAACTTGAATGATGTGATGAAAATCTGATTATTTTTGTAACAGCCCTGAAAATTTTGTCCACATGCACATTTCAAACAGTAACTGCCAATTTACAATCAACAAACAATACTTCTCAGTTGAGTTAAACTGTGTGATGGCTTATACTTACATATAATGTTGATCTGAGGAAGAATTATTGCACACTAACAATGATGAAAAAGGAATTAAGTAAGTCTTTCTCACAGTGGAGAATATTAAGTTCACAGTCTTCTGGAATATGACAATATGTAGTCTGGTAATGAATGTTAACAATGTGGTAGAATATATTGCCTCTACATGCAGTATACTCCTCTGAAACAGTGGTACTATTTTACCAGATATCAATGTCACATCCAAGGAGACTCAAGACTTAATATTTATGATACATCACAAGCTTCTGCATTCAGAATTATTTATAACAGATCTTCAAGTATTGAAGTTTGCATGAAGTGTCAGCATACTTATAAAAATAAAGATAAAGGCTCTTGATGGAGCCTTGAAGGCAGTTCTAGTACGTTTTGGCCTATGCAGATTTCTAAACTATTTCAAATACTCCAAGATTGACTGCAATTTAGTGAATGGAAAGCAAAAGGTTTCTCTTCACACCAGTATTTCAAAATTAAATAGTATACTGGTTTGTATGGTAAATGATAAACTGTGTTAAGAAAAATATACATATTTAATATTATGTATATTGGACCATGCATCATTGTGATAGTTGAAGAATAGGAGACCAACTTGATGTCACTAGTTATTAAGTTTTATTTCACTTCTTCTATGCTCAACATGTTTTGGACATTAATACATCCATCATCAGGAGCCTGCGACTTTTCTATTGTATCA
>Ga0123352_10004847_pt1 | contig 20000 bp, 20 predicted proteins | sample TergutLab28metaG_FD_89700 | JGI IMG/M metagenome (GOLD analysis project Ga0123352, IMG submission 89700) | Labiotermes labralis P1 segment gut microbial communities from Petit-Saut dam, French Guiana - Lab288 P1 | ecosystem: Host-associated > Arthropoda: Insects > Digestive system > Gut ...
CACTGGGGAGACCTAGGCGTAGATGGGTGGATAATATTAGGATGGATCTCCAGGAGGTGGGATGTGGGTATATAGACTGGATTGGGCGGGACCAGGATAGAGACAGGTGGCGGACGCTTGTGAGTGCGGTAATGAACCTTCGGGTTCCATGAAATGCGGGGAATTTCTTGACTAGCTGCAAGCCAGTTAGCATCTCAAGAAGGACTATGCACCATGGAGTGAGTAAGTGAATGTTACAAAGTTTTGTGTTCCAGCGTTTCTACTTCTTGTATGATTTAAGACACAACTGAGAAATTGCTTTATGCTGTTTGATTTGATTTGGCCGTCTAATGACCTAAGTATTCAATTCGTGTTATTATTCTTTTTGGTCTATTGTTGCACCTCGGACCATCATGCCATGTTGTACCCTGGGTCATGGGTCAATGTGCAACATAGTACAGTAAATTCAGGATAAAAATTTTGTTTTGTAGGAGAATGCCACGAAGCAAGTCAGGCAAAACACAAAAGGTAGACCCAGTAGCCATGGGACAAGCCGTAAAAGATATAATTAATAACAATAAAATATTAAGGATGGCAGCATTCAATTTTGGAATTTCAAAAACTAACCTAAGCTGTTATTTGTTGCAGTTTCAAGAACAAGAACCCCCATCCCCCCTACAGTTCCAAGAAATTTTAATAGCGTCACATGAATTTGAATTGGTTGAGTATTTTAAACAGGCTGCAACATTCCTGTATGCCGTCACAAAGAAAGAAGCTTTCCTTGCAGTGTGACAATGCAAATGGTTTGGTTATGTTACAGAGTTGGAAAAAGAACGTGCTGGAAACACGTGGCTCAGGGGACTGAGGAAAAGTCGTGAGTCCGTGTGTTTGAGAAAGCCTGCAGCTATTAATGTCACTCGATGTAAAAGTTTTAACCGTGAAAACGTGACAGCAATTTTTGAAAATTTAATGGAACTGATGTCAAGTCACAACTTCACAGCTAATAAAATCTAAAACTTAGATGAGACTGGTAATTCCACTCTTCGTGTTCCTCCCAAAATTATCTGTGCTAAGGCAATCAAACAAATGGGGAGAGTGCAGCCAGTGGTGAAAGGGACAAACGTCACAATGACTGTAGCTATAAATGCCATAGGCAACCATTTTCCTTCTGTGCTGATATTGTCAAGGGTGCGTTTCAAGAACCACTTGTTGACTGGTGATCCTACAGCTTCACTTGGAGGTGCAAACCCAACAGGTTAGCCAAAAGAGCGCCTCTGCTTTGACTATCTGAAGCACTTTATTTCATGTGAATGAGCTTGTGAAGAAGACATAGTTCTTTTGATTTTAGACAATCACGAGGCCCACTTGTCAATCCCAGCCGTCAAAGTGGCAAAAGAAAACGACATTTTATTGCTTACGTTGCCGCCCGATACATCACATTAGTTACAGCCACTGGATTGCACTGTTTTTGGTCTGTATAAATTGTGTTATAATGCTTTCCGTAGTGACTGGTTGCTGTCAAACCAACGCAAAATAAAAGCCATTTACAGTGTTGCAGTTATTATTGGGAAATCTTTCAGCGAGGCATTTTCTAAACACAACATTGAAAAGGGGTTTCATGTGACAGGAATTTACACCCTAAATGGTACTTTGTGAAGTGAATTCCTATCCTTGTGTGTCACTGACAGACCCTACTGTCAGGTAACAGAAGCAGCCAATGCACTTTCAAGCTGTCAGGACAACAATTAAGAAGGAACTCCAGCTGCATTTGTGACAGTGTACGTTGATGCAATGAGTCCCTTCCCTAAAGCTGGACGAAGAAAAAACTGGGGGAAGAAAGCATGGAAAAAGCAGGATCCTGACAGACACAACAGAGGAGACTGAAACTGAAAACCAAAGAGACAAAGAGGGCAAAAGAAAATATCGTGGGAAAACACTGAAAAGAAAACTGTGAATAAGAAGTTGATTGCTGTTGACAGCTCTGAAGAGGAGCTTTAGAAGATCCCATATGCAGCAGAACTGAGTGATGATGATCATGTGCAAGTGGGTGAAAAAGAAATTGCAAACGTTGCTGACGTAATTTTGTTGCTGGTTACTTTGTAGGAGGGGATTTTATTTTAGTAAAACTGTCAGGAAGAGAAACATTTCATATAACACAGCGGAAGTAATGTACGATTTTAATGGGTAGGAATGTAAAATGAGGCATTACAAACGACTGGAGATCTCTAGTAAATTTATCCTTGACAAAAAAAACTAATATTTCAGCATTTTTCACAGTGACATATTGTGGCATCTTGCACCACCATTACCAGCAGTAATGTCCAAATGCCAAGCACATTTGCTTTTCCAGTTGATCTTAGAGCATTCGGTGCATCTTTAGCTATATGAAATGTATCAGAGCATATATAATGTATCGTATTTTCAGTAGAATATAGCTTATCTTCACATTTCTTGCCCTTCAACTGTAGATATACTAAACACATGCTAATGACAGAATATTGACTGCACACACTTCTCTTCTGTTCTTTTACTCCTGATATCACAAATTGAGCAGACATTAGTGCAGCCTGCTGCAGGCCCTTAACCTACACAAAGTGCCCAATAAAATTTATTCTTCACTGTCGGTTTCTCATGAATTATGTCCCAAGCCACAACATGGGGAGAGCCAAGTACAGCCACCAGCTGTAGTTGAGTATTTTAAATTTATCTTCTTTAAATGTTATCAGTGTTCATAGACACAGAGCAACGTTGCAATAAAAACATCATTCAGTTGCCAGCTATATGGGCAGCATTATACAGCATGCAATAAATCATTGTCACACAGAAAAATGAAAAACTAAAATTGACCCACAGTACATCTTCCCCTCTATCCACAAACAAAAGTAGTTCTCTCTTATTTTCAATTGTGTGAAGAGGGTAGGAACTCGTTCTGTTTCTAAATATCTAACTGAGACAATGGATAATAAGTTTTGTACAATTGTAATTTGTTATTATTGTGATAGAATTGATAAATCAAAGTGACGTTAATTTGGGGAAAATGCTGCTGGGTTCAGAGCACATGTGATTTTTACTGGCTAAGAAACTGCTGATGATCATGAGACTGTTTGCAATGTACTTAAGAGAAGCTGTTATTCAGTATTCTTTTTAACGGACTTACGATTTTTGCGTTCGATAGAGTTATACTGCAACCAGGGAGAGCAGTTACAGCTCCCATTGCTGGCCCACCTTTTCTATATACCCCTTCCCTAATAGAAAAAATAATTCTAGCGCTGCACTTCCTCACACGATTCATGTCAGGCACGCAATTCATTAGTCTGACTGCCCCATTATTTCGCGTGTTGGCGTAATGTTGCTTATGTCACATGAAGGAACTGTAAGACGTCTTCTGCTTCAATTGAAAGGCGTCATTAACGCTGAAGGCAGCGACCACACGTTCTGCTGTAGCAGGCCCCCCCCCCCCCAAATTTAAATGGGCCACACAGTTGTAACTTCCCACCGTATATTTTCATTACTCCTTTATTGATTGGTAGTGTTCGGTATGCTTTGTTATGCATTTAGTTATTGCTTGTTGTGTTTTGGAAGTTATGTCTCTGACCGCCGTCAGTTCCTGCTGTACATGTAATGTTTTGTTGACAAAATCATTCTTCTTTTCTTGGCAGTCGATTTGATCCGCCACAATTTTTGTATTCCTTTAAACAATTTAGAAATTGTAGTACCCATGTCAGTTAATTTGTTCCCAGTTCGGTTTGTATCTCTGTTTCTCCTTGAACCACGTCAGGTCGGAGTTATCACACTGCCTGCACAAATTCCTCATATTCCCAGCACCTTGCAGCTCACATGTCCTCATTTTCCTTGTGTTTGGTTAATTGACTGTTGTTGCAGCTTGAGAGTCTAAATTCTTCGTACAGATGTTGTGTTTGAAATGAAGAGTACATTTGTAGACCCAGTTTTACGTCCCCTAAAAACAAATTCGAAAAGAAGTTTAAAACCAATCAGTGCTAAAAGCAACTTGTATTTTGCTACAATTTCTAACAGAAATCACATTAGGCTTGCTGGTCCACCTGACAACAGTGATTAGAAACTGCCGGCGTAACGTGTGCCCTGTGAGACAGATGACAGTAGAATTGTCCTAGCAAACGAGCTACATAAAACAAAGCGCTGCAGATTATGCAGTATTGCCAACAGAGTGGTTGTGACCCGTCGGATTGCACAGGAATTCGAGCCAACAGCACTGAGAGACCTAAACATGAATTATGTAATGAAAGGAAGGAAGCAGCATCACAGCTGTAACCAACATCGTCGCTTAGACGGAGATAGCTCAGCCACTATAGTGACTACACTACCAACTGTACGACGGAAGTGTCGGGTTTTGACCTCCCATCAAGGGCACAAAGTTTTCTTTTCACCCGTATGTTGAGACCATTTGTTGGTCCAAGTGTGACTTCTCTCTGATGGGTATGGCTGGTCTCTATAACGAGGGCAAAATGACCGAGAATGCAGGCTGAGCAATCATCGTTTAAATTCCATGTGCCAAAAAAAAGAAACCTGCTGCAGTTTTTTCTAAATAATTTTAATATTATTACTTTGATAGAATGCTACAATATTTGTTTTGCCACCGTTCCTGCACCTGCTGTGTTTGCAAGACACAAAGCCAGTTTGCTCTATGGTGCTGTAATACTCAATCTTGACGGCTTGCGAAATCCACAAGTTTGCTAATTATAGCCAAGGGGCTGGCAGCGTCCTGTTTCTCCTGCCCTCTAACTACAGCTGCTTAAACTAGAAATCTCCCACGAAGGAAATGAAAGCCATTTACAAACAAAGCGCTACCTTCAACAGAGTACTGTGACCCTGTGTCTACTAACAGAACTATGGGGGTGAAACAGTACCAGGAACTGAGATTAAGAAGCCTTGTGACATGAAACCGTACGTTTTGTTTGACGAAAATCAACTCAACTGTCATCTGTCTCACAGGGCACACATTATGCCTTCTCTTGAGCGCAGAAGAAATGCTTAGGATGTTCTTAAATTTTAGTTTTACTGACCAATAAAATAATAATAATAATAATTCACTGCCTTAATGTTAATGTGCTGACACAGCAGCCATAAGGCCAATTACGGAGACAGCACAGAAACATAAGAAAAATACACAAATGACAAGCAACAAATGAAAACACTTAGAAAAAAGATAATTAGAATTTACGTCTAGAACAGCATTAATAGAATTCTAATTATTAAAATAATACTAATACTAATGCTAATACCAATTCTTAACCTTGGCAATAAATGGAGGTGTTTGTGTCCGTCCAGCCTTAATCTTCGGCAGTTTTAGCCTCGGGTCGCTGGACCGCAAAGACCGTCTGGACGTTCCGGAAAAAGAGACACAATTCTTTGCTCTCGTCGGGACTCGATTGGCGATGTCCGTGTCGCCCAGTTCACTTCCAACAGATTCTAAATGCTAAAGGCAATGACACTCTTATATCCTTGTCAGTCTGTTTACGTCAGATATATTGACGTACTGGGGTGGACGTTTCGCTTTTTGTCCTGTCTGTAGCATTGGTACAAACATCACTGCTGCTCTGAAGCATAACTCACTTCTCGGCATAAAAGCGTTTGTCTTTTCTTTTCCTTTGGTAAGTCTAGGTACGTGAATTCAACAATGAAAACTTTATAACAGTTGTCATGGATACATGCCAACAATGTTGACGGCTCTGATAAACGAAAAATTACATTAACCATTTGACGCCTAATATCAACTATAGTGGTCGTACCGCACCGCTAACCTCTAAAGTTGCATTTTATATATTTATTCAACAAATATAGGTACTGAATATTTTAAACATGGTACACACTTTCCGTTTTTTTCTCTTCAAAGTGCAGTTTGTTTCATAATTCTAACGTATTTGGTTCCTGTATTATTCACATTTTATATACAGGTGTGCTAAAATTAAAAAAATAATTCCGGCGCCAAAAGTTAAGTGGGTTAATATTGGTAAATTACAACTAATATTATTTTAAAGAGAATCTAATAACAAATATGAATACATTTTTCTAAACTATTTTCCCCCTTCGGCACATTTAATACCGCATATTAAATACAACCTGCTATAACATTCGGTATAGCGCACAGTCACTGGCTTTTATAAGGGCAGGGAATAAGTTCACTGCGCGGTACGACTCCGGTCTTTAAACATAATTCATTTTTTGTTAGTTTTACAGGATTAAAAATTTCACGTTATCCCAATGGCATTGTTTACGGATGATATGCTAGTGTGTGACGGCGAAGGGAAGTTTCGGAAGCCGAGAGCCACTAATTCACAGCTGTTTTTAATAAATCATAAAGCATTCCTCAGATGTGTCGTGAGCTGTAAACGTGGTGCGCGCCAGAGATAGTGCCAAGCGGACGGCATGGCTTCAAGGGGAATTACACGACGTAAAGCGTAATTAATTTGCAGTAATCTTTGCTGACTATTGTTTACCCAATTTTCACACTACGTATTGCTCTTCATAGCAGTTTTGTGCAGGCATATCTCTGTTGCAACAGGCACAAAGTTACACTGTTGCTCGTCATTCAATACTTCTTAAATTAAAATTACTCCGTTTCTTTGTTAGAATCACCGTACGAGAGGGCGTGGGGGGGGGATGTGAGAGTATAACTCCATTTATACTCCGTGCATTCTGAACCGCGGCAGTAGATGGACAAATGTTTTACTGCTAACCGGGACAGCTGTAATTGTGGAGAAACAGAAAGCATTCTTGTTTGTTTGATCGGCCCACAGCTGCTTTCGACGCTGAGGGAAGGGGGAATTATGTTGCCACTTTAGGAATCAAATTCGGGCAACAGAAAGACGCAATCTGTGTTTTTACTTCATGCTTTGTTCGGCTTCTGGACAGCCTTCTGCAGGGAAACAAATGAAGATAAAAAGGAAGCAACTAGGGGTTTTGTATTTTTAGCATGTGTGTACATACACTGGGTTTTGTGTTTGTAGCATGTGTGTACAAACATTGGATTGCAACATGACACGATTTGTACGTTTCAATGCAAGGAAAGTCTTCTCTAAACCTCTCAGCCAGTTTAAGCATTTTTAAATGTTTTACATTTTTCTGCAGCGTCAAACATTCGGTCACTTATTAATGTGAACTGTACCGACTTGTGGCCGTCACATCACTTGATCCAGACACTCACAGCAAACCGCCCCGCTGATTTGCTTGGTTTTCGTCGAAGAAAACGCAAGGAAAACAATAATAAATATATAAGTAAATACAAAAAGTATAAATGAAGTTTTGTTGAACGATGGATTTCACAGCAATAGGTCTATATAGGAGGTAGATATTGGTAAGCAACAGGTACCTGTACATACTGGTACCTATACATACCGGTACCTGTACAAACCGGTACCTGTACATGCCGATACCAGTACATGCCGGTACCTGTACATGCCGGTAACAGTACATGCCGATACAAGTACATGCCGGTAACTTTATATGCTGGTAAATGTACATGCCGGTACCAATACATGCCGGCACCTGTACATGTCGGTACCTGTACGTACCGGTGCCTGTACATGCCGGTACCAGTACATGCCGTTACCTGTACATGCCGGTACCAGTGCATGCCAGTACTTGTACATGCCGGTAACTGTACATACCGGTACATGTACATATCGGTAACTGTACATACCAGTACCTGTACATAACGGTTCATGTACATGCCGGTAACTGTACATACAGGTACCTGTACATATCCGTAACTGTACATACCGGTACCTGTACATACCAATACCTGTGCATATCGATAACTGTACGTACCGGAACCAGTACTTACCGGTGCCTGTACATACCGGTACATACCAGTACTAGCATATACCGGTGTCTGTACATACGGGTACCCGTACATACCGGTACATGTACATAGCAGTACCGGTACATATCAGTACATGTACATACCGGTACGTGTAATACCGGTAACTGTACACACCGGTACCTGTACATACCGGTACGTGTAACACCGGTAACTGTACACAGCGGTACTTGTACATACCGGTACCTGTACATACCGGTACCATCACATACATGTACATGTACATGCCGGTAACTGTACATACCGGTACCTGTACATATCGGTAACTGTACATACCGGTACCTGTACATACCAGTACCTGTGCATATCGATAACTGTACATACCGGTACATGTACGTGCCGGTAATTGTACGTACCGGTACCTGTACATACCGGTACATGTAATGCCGGTTACTGTACGTACAGTTACCTGTACATGGCTACCGGTATGTACAGGTTTGCTAATGACTTTCATGAAGACTACGAACAGTAAAATTGTTCCTAACCACGCCATGAAGGCATATAGTGGGTGTAGAGGTATAGCTCCACCCATTCTTAATCTCGACACTAGAGAGAAATGGGTGGTTAATTTTACGACCCGACCGCTTTGGCTCCGGGAAGGAACCCCGGTTCCCATTGGGCCCAAGACCCCTTCTGGACGCTGTGTTTCGCAGTGGCCGAGATTCGAACCCAGTGTTTTTCAGACCGACTTTTATCTAAGCGAGTAAGTGACTTATACCACGGAGCGCCGTCCTTGAGACGCTGCTGCTTCGTCAAGCAGTCAAGAATTTCTGCGCATTCGTTGGAGACCGAAGGTTCATCACTTTATTCACAACAGCTAACACCTTTTACCTACTCGGAGCCAAATTAAACAAGCCAAAGCTCTACCATTCCACTTATTTCAGATTATTATTATTATTATTATTCGATATGATTGTCTCTTGTCACAGGCCTTTTCTTCCCGGCACTTCTCTTGAACCAGCAGTGATCCCCACCGCTCAGGCTTCAAGCTTCACACTGCAGTACTTTCCGTATTATGTGTGATGTTCCAAGTATAGCTATCTTTTGTAGTGAATCTATCGAATGTTTTCCTGGTGCAGCTTCCAAATTTTTCCTTAAGTTTCTTTATTATTATTATTATCATTATTACTGTTATTATTATTGACATAATCATCATCCCATCTACGCCTAGGTATTCCAAGTGGCCTCTTTCCTTCTTCCCCCACGAAAGTCCTCTATGCCTTTATCTTTCCTCGGTACGTTCCACATGCCCCGCCCATCTCATTCTACTGCTTGTGATCACCTTAATATTTTGGTGAGCAGCCCAGATCATGAAGCTCCTCACTGTGTAGTTCTCTCCAGTCTCCCGTCACTTCCTCCCTCCTAGACCCAAATGCCCTATTCAGCACCCCACCCTCAGACACCCCCACTTTATGTTGTTTATTAAATCTGCAACACTTTCAGTTCAGTACCAAAGATGCCTAATCTTTGGTTCTGTGAATTGCACTTTTCCCGTCTTGCATAGACATTGACAGCTAGCGCGGACCTCCCATTTTTCATCTGCCCGTAATGACTTCATTTGAATTGTTCGTATCTCTCTCAAGTGTCTGAAATGTGTCACAATTACAAAAGTGTTTTAATTACCTTCTGCTACCTTATGCTTAGTTAATCTAAATCTATTTTTATTTAAATACTTTTGTACGTAAGTTCCGCTCCGGAAGTGCCCCATAATGTTCAGAACTCCCTCCCTTCCTCGTTTTAAACTAATTACACAACTTGATACATCTTCGTGAAAGTTACATTTCTGCCAATAATTTATTATTAATTTCACGGTATTTTCACATGGAACGAAAAATGGATTATCCAAACAAGTACCCTTTGTTCTGCGCAGCAGGACGCCATTTCATAAATCTGAACTCCCAGCATTGCGTCACGAAAGCGTGACAAACGCAGACAATTTTGTCCTTCAAAACCAAATCTAATGTCTAAACAATCCCTCGTTTCCCTGAACATCCTGTGTGTCGCTTGGTCACATGAAGACAGCGGATTTGCTACTATCAGTTTGCTACGTTGAACCAAGAACTGTACTACACAATGATACACATCCAACAATGCACATACAGCCACCGCCATTTCTCGATCGGCAGCTGTCATACAGTCGCGCGGTGCCACATTCCACATTCACCGCTGTGACAGCCTACAAACTTGTAATTATTTGCAAATTACTACATTTGTTAATGATACAGCGCACAATCATCGCAGTGCTGCAGGTCTCGTGAGCTGTTCCATTCCACAGAACTCTTCTGACGGCTCGCCCTTGGCTTCTTTTGCCGCTCGGTTGATATTTCACAATTAAGTGTGGCAGCAGTCTGTCTGTCTGTCGCTGTGCTTAGCTTCTGTTCTAATTACTTCCTTTCCTCTAATTTTACGTCTTGGCTTCTTTAATTGACACGTGTGGGTCGTGTTTCTTACGAAACCCACGACAAAGGGAGGTTTCCTCCCTTGCACAGTGCTAGCCGACCGGTTTTTACAACCGATACTCGGTGTGTTCACTGCGCGGTGCGGACTGAATCTGTAGACACAATTCAAATTGACCCTAGCGTTCGAGGGGCCAATATGCTGCGTTGTGTGGCGTTCTGAAATGTGCCAGTTGGCAGTGCTGTTTGCTGGTAGGCTCATTGAAATGAGATTTTATGTTGGACTGTCATTGTTATTACAGTATAACTTCAAAATGTTGTGTGGCACAGTTTGTGTGTGTGTGTGGTTTAGACAGCTAATTGTCTAGATGGCTCTGTGTCCAACTGCGTTAGATTTATCGGCAACCAGTAATTATAGGCACATTTTGTTGATACATGACGTTATTAACAGCATTATCCGCGAAGGTCAGTTTATTTCTCTGCTCGTCAAGAAGGCGGGTGGAGGGAGGAGCGTTCCAGCTCCACTGCTTCATGCCTTCTTCATTAGACAGAGGTGACTGGTTGTGCCTTATGTCAAATAAAAGTGGGAAATATGAAGCATTTGACTTTAACAAAACCGAAAGACTTGATCGAATGGTTTATACTGCCTTTTGTTTCAGTCGCTACTGCAAATTGCAGCTCCAAGACCTGCAGGATTTTGTCCAGTTTCTGTAGGCAATGGCAGGCAGGCAGGTAGTTAGTCAAGGTGCGAATTGTTCTTTGCACGTGCTGTTAAATTGATTAGCCATCTGACGCTACACCTGATCAGCTGCTGACAGGATCGTTAAATAAGCAGTAATGATAAATCTAAACATAAATCAGTGCCAAATAAATAAAACAGAAGGTTTGGGCCCATGCAATATTTCAGTATGTGGTTCCCTCTGTGTGCTTGTTCAGGCCAGATGGTGGGGTGAGGGCGTGTCCCTGTCCCGCGCAGGGTCAGTTCGACCCCTCACCGTCAATTCAAGCAGTTCAGTGCCGGGTGAGAACGACGTCGGACGCTTCAACACGTCCAAATGTCGTACACTGCGGCGTCGTTCTTGAAATCACGATTGGACGTCTGGGACGCCAGCTGAATTCATTCTTTAACAATATCAAATTATATATTTCGTGAGTTTCCTGTAGTTGGCAGAGCTGTTTTAACCTGACTGTACTGTGCTGAAGGATGTTCGCGATTAACATATTTTAATTCCAAGAGCTTTATTTTAACACCGATTACTAATGAACGTAACTGTGGCGTATGTGTGTTTGTGTGTGTGTGTGTGTGTTTATGTATGCATGTAATTCGCAGAATTTCTGGAAGCAAACCCACGTACTGTAGCTCCCTTCTCTAAAGATATAAACACGTAAATATTTGTAAGAACATAAATTCGGTGTTGTTAAAAATTAGGACTTGGTAGACAAGAAAATTAATTTGTTACCAAGATCAGTTTAAATTGCGTTGTACAGGATTGCGTAAAAATATTACATAGGCCAAAATAACATAATCTGTTATGCCTTATTATTGTCATTAAGCTCAGAATCCTGTTACCACGAGCGATGTAACACCGTACAAAATATGTCCCATTCAACAGCACGGCTACAGAAGGCACAACATTACTGTTCACTGTTGGTATCCGCGAGAGTAAGACAGACACTTGCTGGTGTGCAGTGCGCTGCTCGAATTTGTGTGAGTGTGTGTGTGTATACAAATGTACCTGTTGGTTATGTAAACACAATCGGCGTGTTTTCTGTGCTCAGTGCGTCAGTCTGTCACACGTTTTTCTATTCCAGTCGTCAGCAAGTTTCTAGTTCAAAGTAGCGGTACAAACACAAGCACCACTTCAGTCTGTGCAGTGTAAGAGTTGTGAAAACGAACAGCTCACGAGATTTCTAAGTTTGAACACGTCTGGATGTTTGTGGGTGTCGAGAAATGAGTAAGTAATTGTGGTCAGTCTGCAGTTAGTAGATGTGGCCGTAGTGTGCTGGGGGGTTGGAACGGAATGGCAAAAATGTGTGCAGTTTCATGGTTTGATTGGTCCTACCGGAAACAGTGCGAGTGTAATACATTTATGACTTGTGGTTGTTAATTGACTGTTGAATGTTCATTCTGGCGTGCATGTAAATATATAAAATTTATATATAAAAATTGGTCAAAGATACGGGTTGTCTATTAAAAATATATTTTGCTCTGTTAGGAACAAAAACGCGATGTGACTGTGATGAATTATGGACACAAACAACACTTTTATATAGTTGGACATATTGCCAGATATTTAATTTATCGTCATGGTCTTGCTAGTGTGCCAGCCTCTGTGGGGTTTGAGATGTGTAGAGACAGGAGAGCCAGCAGCTGTATCACTTTGCTTGTGGACAGCGAATATTTAATTTTTACAGGTCATATTTTGGCCAATATAAGTATAATGTGTTTAATGTACGTGAAGGCACGTCTTTGTAACAAGAGTTAGGAATGGAACTCTTTCAAATATTGATCTGAACACTCCATCGTGCAACTGGAGGCATTTTACAGTTGAGATATTTCAACATACATATTTGCAAAAAATCTGAGCTTTATCAAAACATGTGGAAGAGTCTGAAGATTATATTTTCACGTAATTCCAAAATAAATGCATGCAGAGGACGACAGATTCAATCCGCTATTCTGACCAATGATTTGCAGATTAGTGAAATATTTTGAAAACTCCCTGTAACGTCCCAACAGTAACGTATATTGCAATGATATATGTCAACATCTGGTAGGGATTTGACAGTCTGCACCACGTGAAATTCAAAGGGGGGGGGGGGTCGATTAACATACATAAAGCAAATTGTTCCTCTCGCGAGTAGTCACTAGCCGCCATCTATGACAGTGCGTCTGTGTGAGAATGTCAAACGGTGCGCCTCTGATCGTATCGAAGGGTAACTGCAGTGCGGCCCGATAGCTGTGCGAAGGGAAGTAATATCAGGAACAAAAATAGTCCAAATGACAGCCACCAATACAGAAAAAAGTGAACCTCAGATGACGAATGTTACAAAATCATTACTGTCCATGGTGACTTCATCATCGACTTCGTCTTCCCCAGAACACAACAACCACAACAACAACAAACATTTTGTACAATCAAATCAGCAACAGCAAAACTATTTTGAAGAAGGAGTTTTCGCTGTAAACGACACAAACCACATTGTACATTCAGCTTTCAACAGTTCAAATTACTATGAAACAACCAACAATGCTAGCGATGATATTTCCGCTTTCTTCCACACAGCGTTTTACAACAGGTCTTTAAATTCCACAAATTCAATCGTGTTTATCGCTGAAGATGTCGGTGATTACTTCGTGAACAGTAACGTCGGGTTTAACAGTACGTTTGAAGTGCAAAGTGTGATGGGTGGGGACGACTCACCGTCGAACTGCAGCAGCACCACGGCGTGGACTAACGGTTCCTGCAACAATGGGACGCTGAGTGACGTCGTGTCCAGTTACAATTACTGGGCCCTCATCTTGGTGCTGTTTCCAATGTTCACGCTGTTCGGGAACGTCCTGGTGATCATGGCCGTGTGCAGAGAGAGAACCCTGCAGACGGTGACCAACTACTTCATCGTCAGCCTGGCGCTGGCAGACCTGCTGGTCGCTGTCGTGGTCATGCCCTTCGCCGTCTACGTGCTGGTGAGTGACACCTTACTTTCATTGACAACTAACGCCTGTCTCTGATTACAGCTACTTCGTCGCTGGGCTGCAGTGGTACGATAAATGACAAGATTAGAAGAAACCAAATGAAGTTGTCCGATAAAATAGTGAAGGTAAAATAGGTACAGATTAACTTACTACAGACCATGAAAGCCCAGAAGCGGAGTAGAGGTATAGTTCTACTCTTTTTTAACCTCGGTGTTAGATGGGGGTGAACTTCACGCCCCGCCCGCTGTACTACTAGAAAATAACCCGGTACTTACTGTATAGGAGGCTGGATGGGCCCCAGGGCCGGACTTGTCGTTTGATAAAATAACGACGGTGATTTCCGGAAGCCCCTTTCTTCTGACATATGTGGCAGCCTCTTATCGCAGAAGAAAGGAAACCTTGACCTTGACCACCTTGGTGTGAATAGTCAAAAGCGGACTCAACCTTGATCTTATTACAACAACACGAACCCGCTGAAATTTCTACGCACAAGTGCTGACGGCGCACAGTTCCTGTGACGTGTCTGACCTAAACCAACTTAATCAATAACAGCACCTTGTCTTAATTCCGAGTTTTAATTTAACATTCGGTAAAATCTTTGTAAATAGCCAACCTGAAGCACGATTCTTTTTCTTATATTTGTTTATTCAAAATCTCTACATGTTTCGAGCAACCAAGTGCTCATCATTAGGAGAGTCAATTGTATCAATACGATCTATGGTAGGTGTAGGTGACCGTGTGGTATGCAGGTAAATCTGCATACGCCACGGTCAACTACGTGCAGTGACATATACCACAGGTCGTATTGATACAATTGGCTCTCCTGATGATGAGCACTTGGTTTCTCGAAACACATAGAGATTTGGAATAAACAAATATTAAAAAAAAGAATTGTGGGTCGAGTTGGTTAATTACAAAGAATGTAATAAGATGCACGGTCAACAAAACACAAAATTTAGCACTCGGTAGTTGAGTAGCTTGAATGGAATATGAGAAATAGAAGTTAACATATTCCAGATTTCGAGATTGGAAGTTTCCAGAGCGCTGTACCTGCAACGTCAAGCCTTATTGGACGTGACGTTTCGGCGGACGGTAATGTCGCCATCCTCATGGGATCCTTGGATTGTTTGCCTCTGAATATGGAGGCACTAGGTTCCTTCGAAGAATCTGGTCGCAGGAAACTCGAAGCATCTTAATGTCCCAAATTCACCCTGTAACTGTCACCCCTTCGTCGCCTCCAAACACTCAGTTCCTCTCAATTTACTATTCCCGTCTGCCCAACACCTTCCCAGTCATGTGCTGTGAAACATGATGCATTAACACGCACTTCATCATCACCATTCAAAGTCTTTGTACGAAACTCCCAAGTAGAGCTGCTGCTGCCAACTTTATTTTTGCAAGTGTTCAAATCTTGCTATCTACTGCAACAAAAATGCCTAATTTGACTGCTTCATAACGACAGAGTTCTTAGGCAGTTACTGCCTTCTGGCAAACGTATAAACAACTATCAGAGTGTCTTGTTTTATAGCGACAGAGTAACTACAGTACTGCAAATATTGGGCGTTTGCAGGCCTAATTGCACTGTAGCATAAAGCAGACTCTCACCTTCTTGGTTGTGACAACCAAATGCTGGACACCGAATTGCCGACAGTTATACGCCGCCTTCATGATTACGGCGGAACACAGCAGTGTGGGATAGTTGTTAGGTCGTACAGAGCAGCTGGGGTTGAGCTGCTGAGGGGGTTGGATCGGTCGAGGAGAAGAGGCCAGCGGAAGGATCACAAGCCGGAGGATCGCCCTGAAGGGTTAGGCAAATTTGTTACACATTGGCAGGAATACACAGTGTCACAACTTAGAAGATCGCGACGGAAATAATCACTGTGGGATTACTTGATATATTTTACTGTTGTTTCTGGCGCCCCCTTGATTATCAACTTTTACAGAGTTTACAAATTCTCACCCCAAACCAATGCTAGCTCTGATGGGTCTCTTATTATGAATGTTAGTAAGTACTTACGAAGAAGGACAGATTTTGGCGAGGATAAATTGCAGTGTTAGAAGCTGTAGAATTCGGACTGCAATTTCCGCCGTTTGCCACAGAATTCAATAACGAACCTGATAACAGCAGCCTCACTGAGTGCACATAAACATTCAGTCAGTTTTAGTTCTTGACATAAATGTAGGAGACTTCCCAGCATTTCTCAGCTATCGTAATTTCTGCCATTTTGCATAATATTTCACCACAAGTACAGTTTCTCACGTACGCCAAACTTCCCTCAGCAGACTTGAGCCTCTGGATGAAGCAGCGATGGGCACTAGCTTTCCGAAATCGAACGGACTCGCGCCAGCATAACTACATGACGGTAGTAAATTTCATAGCGTAAATTGTATATAAATTGTAAATAAGCAGATTAGTCATTTTGTCTCTTAGTCATGCACTACTACGGACAGTCTTCACGGCATTATATTCGATGTCATCGCAAAATATTTTGCGCCAAAGGCACTCAGCCCCTGTCACAAAATCCAACCAGTTAACGTACATCTGAACGTAATCTTGTCGTGCAACAAACTGTCGTCAGATGTTGGAAGTTTCACGACACCTGATCAGCTGAAAAATGTGGCTGGATATGGTTGGTCGATATCTTTGGATGGAGATGAAATCTGCGCTCTTCTGGGACATTACGCAGAGTGTACTGGTATTTACGCAGTGTACTGGCAATTTCTTACCGACTTTTGGGACCTACAGGTTGTCCCGAAACGTCTGTAATGAATTACCACAACACGTTACGTAACATCACAGAAGAGTGCAGATCTCATCTACTTCGCGGCGGAAGCCTGAACTCACACTTGGATGGAGCTGTATTGGAAGAGAGAGGGAGAGAGAGAAAGGGCGAGAGAGAGAGCTATAGGGTGCAACGGGGGAGAACTGAAGGCGTGTGAGTGGATGATTTAAAAAGAACGGAGGAACAACTGACTTAACAAAACTGTAAAACTTACACAGATAAAAACGCCGTTCATGTACACACACGCACACACAAACACACGCAGTCACACACGCAGTCACACACGCACTCACACACTCACACACGCACACGCACTCACACACACACACACACACACACTCACACTCACACACACTCACACACAATCTGTCTCACACTCACACACACACACAATTCACACACACATACACTCTCTCTCTCTCTCTCTCTCTCACACACACACTCTCTCTCTCTCTGTCTCTCACACACACACACACACACACTCTCACTCACACACACACACGCACACACACGCACTCACACACACACACTCACACTCACTCACACACAATCTGTCTCTCACACTCACACACACACTCTCTCTCACACACACACACACCCACATACACACTCTCTCTCTCTTACACACACACCCTCTCTCTCTCTCTCTCTCACATACACACACACACATTCACACCCACACACATACACACCACACACACACACACATCCTGTCACACACACACACTCACACACACACACTCACATACACACACACCACACACACACAGACACACCCAGGGCATTGTATTTCTTAAGTTTATTTATTCCGTTGTAAGACCACAGTATTTACTTCGGTACCCTGTAACGTTACAGCAATCCCATTGCAAGCCTGAACAAGCCCTGAGGGTTCCACGATGTTGAATCTCCCAGATTTCAAGACAGTAGGCACGTGAAGGTGGTAAGGTTGTCAGCTCTACGCACCGGCCGCATTCATCCTCCAGGAAATCTTCCTGGTACTCAGTCGACTGAGTCGACCCCAAGGCCACATTGCGGCCGGAACGAATATGTCAATGAAAAATTCCAATGATACCATCGGGAATCAAACCCATTATTTTCCGACTTACAGTGCGGTGCCTCCACCAAATTCACCAGCGCGTGCCACTTGGTACAGTGTACGTACCTTTAATTCCACTCATGTTCCTGCTCTCGGTGCACCGTATAGTAGTGAATATATTTAGGAGTTCACTAAATTTTGAACACTCTCGCCCTGGGCTGTAGTTGGAATTTAATTCCCAGAGCTGCAGAACTTGCGAGGAAGGAAAGTAAGCTGGCGATATTTACGTCAGTATGTCGAACCCAAAGTTACTTTAGAACGGTACACTAAAGTCATATCTGTCGCATCTCTACCTTTTTTAGGTACCAGGTACGTACTTTGCAAGGACAGTTCACAAGCGCGGTGTAAAATGTAATTTTTATGAGTGGCAGCCATTTTATTTAAAAAAATGTGCGTCGGTGTTATTTACGGACGATTAGGTTTCCTTGGCACTTGAAGCAGGTAATGAACAAAGAGCAGTCGAACTGTACAGCTCTTACATTAACAACGTGCAGCACAGTGCATGTTGACAAGCTGACAATTCCTCAGCTACTCAAGAAATACAAGTAATAATAATATTTGTTTACTGCAATTGAGTTGTCACCCGGTGGCAGTGGTTATTTTACATGTATACAAAATATGAAATTGGTTACTAATAAATTTAAGTCGAGAGGGCTACATGAGAAGCATGTAGTGGCAACTTGGAATCTTGGGAAACATCTCAGAATTTGCTTATGGACACAGGGAAACAAAGAAAAACCTTTTGACGTTTTGCTGACCGTGCATCTCAGTATATTTATCTCAGTATTTAACCAACTTGATGCACAATATTTTTGTTTTAAATAAGCTTATTTCATGCCTTTACATGTTTCGAGCACATGTGCTCATCACCAGGAGATCAAAATTGCATTATACAGCCTCTTGTATCATCACACCTACAGGAGTTATGATACCAGAGGCTGTGTAATGCAATTTTGACCTCCTGATGATAAGCACATGTGCTCGAAACATGTAGAGACATGAAATAAAACTTACTGTGAAACAAATTTTGTGCATCAATTTGGTTAAATAAATAGGTAAATCAGTCCCATTACAGGCCTGGTTAGGCCCAGAGGGTTCCAGGAAATTAAGGTTCCCAGATTTCGTAACAACGGCACAGGATGGTGGTAGGTTGTCAGCGTTACGCATCGGCCACCTTTACCCCCAGGAAATACTCCTGGTACTCATTTCTGTTAGAGGCTGAGTCGACCCCAGGGCTATAGTGCGATCGGAAGGGTTTATCCACTGACACCAGCTGGGATCGAACCAGCAACCTACCGATTTGTAGCACAGTACCTTAAAGTTGGTTAAATACTGAGATAAAAAAAGGAAAACCTGTGTCGAGGTGGCCGCTCGCAGGACCTTCCGAATACTGCCTCGTAGCCAGCAGTGCGGCATCTAAAAGCAGTCCGAGTTTTGTGGAAGCCGAAGGTTCGCTATCATAACCAGATCAATCCAGTCCACGTCCTCTCAACCAATTTCTTTAATATCCACTTTAATATTATCCTCCCATCTACGCCTATGACCTTGAACGAGATTTTCCCTTCAACTTTCCACACAACACTCTGTATGCATTACTCCCCCATAGTACCACATGCCTCACACATCTTATCCTTATATCAGATTACCGGGTAAAGTTTGGTAAGGAGTGCAAATTACACAAGCCGATCTCAGTAGCCGCGCGGTCTAAGGCGTGGGTCTGCGGCCTGTCGCTTGCTGGGATTGCGGGTTCGAATCTCAACGAGGGCATGGATGTCTGTCTGTTGTGAGTGTTGTGTGATATCAGATAGAGTTCTCTGCGTGAGGCTGATCACGCGTCCAGTGGAGTTCTATCGATTTTGGTTTGTCTGAGTGCGATCGTGAAGCCTCGACAGTTAGGCGGCCTGGCCCACTGCCGGCCGTTCCGCCGTAGAAAAAATACACATCATACAATTTTTTTTCCCGTAAGTTTCTCTTCGCGTGTTACCTCGCCCCGGAATGAACGCCCATTAGAGGTTAATTTCTAAAACGATACAAGGTAAATGTGACGATAGTAATGTAAGAAGCACTATATATATATATATATATATAAAGTTAAAGTGATCCCGTTACAGGCCCGGTGTGGCCCAGAGGATGGGTAGAGGTATAGCTCTACTCTTCCATGACCGCGGCACTAGAAGGGGGTAAGTGGTCA
>Ga0123352_10004852_pt1 | contig 19988 bp, 20 predicted proteins | sample TergutLab28metaG_FD_89700 | JGI IMG/M metagenome (GOLD analysis project Ga0123352, IMG submission 89700) | Labiotermes labralis P1 segment gut microbial communities from Petit-Saut dam, French Guiana - Lab288 P1 | ecosystem: Host-associated > Arthropoda: Insects > Digestive system > Gut ...
CCTGTACGGCCAGCGCGCGAAGGCGTTCTTGCGGCTCGGAGCTCAGCGCACGCCGGGCGAGACATACCCCAATGGGACATGGGGATACGGCAGGGTTTGCCTAGAGGCGACAATGGGCTATCTGCGCGACTACGCCGGCAAGGGGCTCAAGATAATGGAGGCTTCGGACAGTCAGGCTAAGCGCTATGAAGATATGACCCTGGAAGAATTCGTGAACCTGCCCAACATAGTCGATTTTAATACGCTTGATGACAAGGTGTTTCGCCAGTACGTCAATGGCAGGGCTTATATAAAGATCGGAGCCAAACTGCAAGGGGGGTACGTAATCGCCTATGCTCCTATGGATCGAATAGCGCGGATATTCCTTGACTTAGGTCAGTATTTTAACAATATATACCCCTACCCGCTGGGTCTTATGGATCGTGTGAGCCTCGGCGACGCGGGCATAACCAACGTCCACAACACGCCAAATGTGAACCTGCGCGGAAGCGGTGTACTTGTCGCGATTGTAGATACAGGAATCGACTATACAAAGGCCGCCTTCCGCTACGAGGACGGAAGCTCTAAGATACAGTATATCTGGGATCAGACAATCTCCGGCAAGCCGCCAAGGGGCCAGTATATGGGAACAGAATACTCTAAGGAGGATATAGACCGTGCCCTTGTTAGCGAAAATCCATTCACGGTCGTGCCTCATAGGGACGAATCGGGGCATGGAACATTCTTGGCGTCCGTTTCTGCCGGGCGGGAGGACAACGATTACCTCGGGGCGGCCCCCGATTCCGACATAATTATGGTGAAGGTTCGCAAGGCCAGGGACTTCTACATCGACTATTTCGCCCTCAGCAAGAAAAACCAGGATATCTACCAGAGTACGGACGTAATGCTGGGCATTGATTATATTTTGCAAAAGGCGTTGAAAATGAATCGCCCCGTGGCAATTTGCATAGGTATGGGGACAAGTGCCAGCAGTCATGACGGCTCATCAATATTTGAGCAGTACCTCTACGGGCTTAGCGGCGAAACAGGCTTAGCCCTATGCGTTCCCGCGGGAAACGAGGCAAACGCGAGGCATCACTTCAAGGGCTCTATCGCCAAGGAAGGCGATTCATCGGAATTCCAACTGAACGTCGGCGACAACACGGCCGGGTTCCTGGCGAATGTCGTCACATCGCCGCACGACCGTATGCATATTTCGATTACGTCCCCCACGGGCGACAGCATATCCCGTATACCTATGAACATAGGCGAGGTCTTCGAGAAGAAGCTTACGCTCGAAAACTCTGTGGTGAGGGTGATTTATTTCCTGGGCGAAAACAACATCATAGTCGTAACCGTTACCGCACCCACAAAAGGAGTCTGGACAATAAACCTGTACGGCGAGATCATTTTGGACGGAGTTTTCCATTCATGGCTCTCGTTGCCGCAATTCATAGACGGCTCTGTCGAGTTCCTCACACCCGACCCAAACTTCACCGTCGTGTGTCCGGCCACCGCCGTCGGCCCCGTCACCTGCGGAGCCTACAACTCCCGCGACGGCTCGCTCTATATATCGTCGTCGTGGGGCCCTTCGCGCAACAACATGATGGTTCCCGACCTTGTCGCCCCAGGCGTAAACGTGGGGGGCGTCACCCCCACCGGCTACGGCGTTATGAGCGGCACAAGCGTAGCCGCGGCAATAACCTGCGGAGCCAGCGCGATAGTCCTGCAGTGGTCTATCATCCAAGGAAACTACCCAAACATGAATACCCTTCGTATGCGTACATTTCTAGTCAGAGGCTGCGAACGCAACCCGGCCCTGACATTCCCCAACACAAAATGGGGCTATGGTAAACTCAACCTCATGAATGCCTTCAATGTCAGAAAGCGGCTCTAATGCTGCTTTCTTTTTAATTTTGCGGTGGTACTATTTTATTGCTCTGTACAATACTATTACAGATCGAGCTGTGAAGTCATTGACACGTAGCCGTCTGTAAATGTAACAGTAATGGAGCTGAGCCCGTCACCCATCCACATAATCATAGTAGTTGTGATACCTAGCATTTCTGTAGATGTTTCGGATGTGGGAGGTACTCCGATAGCGTCTTGCACTTCGCTAATACTCATACCGTTTCGCAAAGATACAAAAGTGTCCATATTAACCCCGCCGGCAGTGACGACTTCAACTTGCGGTTCACCCCGCAAACTCATTTGAGTTGTCGAAGTCACGTTACCATTCGTAAATAGCACGGTTATTGACTCAAGGCCGCTTCCCATCCACATTATCACTGTAGATGTTATGCCTAGAGTCTCCGTAGTGGTTTCTGAACTAGGCGCGACTCCTATAAGCTCCTGAACTTCGTCAACACTCATGCCGTTGCGTATCAGCGCGAAGGATTGGGCGTTAATGCCGCCTGCATCCGTAACAAGTTCCAGTTCAACATCGGGTTCTGCGTCGGGTTCTGTTTCAAGTTCTAATGCAGCGGTTTCAACGGACGGAGCCGGTTCAGGCGTTGGCTGTGGGGTTTGGGGTGTTCCCCCACAAGCCGCCAACGCGACGGCTACAACAGCCGTTGCTATTAGTAATTTCTTTTTCATGTGTTACCTCCTTTGTTATCTTATGTAAAAACATGCTTGCCAATTATTAGTATAGTAACTATATGTTGCCTTATCAACAACTTTTTGTTTCGTGCGTTGAAGAATATCCTGTCATAAGTTACCCTAAAGTGAAGGGGTGAGCCTATGTTATCTCAAACTCTTGTAGACTTGCGTAAAAAAAGAGGGTTTACTCATGATTATGTCGCGGAATATCTCAAAATAACGCGGCAGGCCTATTCGTTTTACGAATCCGGCAAGCGAGAAATGAACTTTGAATCTCTTTGCATGTTGGCTGACCTATACAATGTAACTACCGACTATTTGCTTGGGCGTTCCGATGTGACGAACAGCCCTTTTGATGATGAAGAAATCGGAATAATACGAACTTATAGAAATCTTGACCAGCGAGCGAAGGAAACAGTAAAAAATATTCTGTCTTTTGAAGCTTCACTCGCTCCCAAGGTCAAGGATACAAAAAAATCTGTAATGTGATTTATATGGACTTTTAAAGAACTAAAAACTCCGCCAATAAGGCAGAATTTTGTTTAGCATAATCTTGCATATAATTACCACACGATATTCATATATGATACAATCATACAAAATCAACGCATCCGTACAACCGGCTTGTGTTTTTCCTGTCTATAATATTAAGGGATACTTAGTGTATGCATAGAGGTGGTAAATGTGGACGACCACATGATTTTAGAATTATTTTTCAAACGCCAGGAATCGGCTATTGCGGAAACAAGGCGAAAGTATGGCCAACGTCTCTATAGGACGGCAATGAACATTCTGCACAGTAATGAAGACGCGGAAGAGTGCGTCAACGACACGCTGCTTAAAGCATGGGAGGCGATTCCGCCTAATCGCCCTATGAAATTCGGAGCGTTTTTAGCAAGGATCGCACGGAATCTTTCTATCAACAAATGGGAGGCCAGGGGCGCGGCCAAGCGCGGCGGGGGCGAGGTCAACATGCTCCTTAGCGAGCTTGAGGAATGTGTGCCCTCTAAAGGCGGGCCGGAGGATGAGTACGAGGCATCCCTTGTTACGGAAGCCATAAACTCTTTTTTGAATACTATGGAGCAAACGGCGAGGATCGTCTTTGTGCTGCGGTACTTTCATGGGGAGAGCATCCGCGCTATTTGCGAACGGTTTCAGATGAACGAAAGCAAGATCAAGTCCATACTATTCAGGTCGCGCAAGAAACTGGGCATATACTTAGAAAAGGAAGGAGTTATAATATGAACATGGATAGAAGAGGCACAGCCGCAAGGTTATTGGCTTGCATAGGCGAAATTAACGATTCCTTTCTGGAAGAGGCCGAGTCGGCGGACATTGCGTCAGATATAGCGGCGCACAGCCGCTTCGTTCGCTATGGAAAACTTGCCGCGGCGGCTTCCCTGGGGTTAGCGGTGACGTACTGGCTGCTTAGATCACGGCGCCCGGCAGTGAGCATAAAAAACATACCAAGAAAGAAGAGCGCTTAAAAGCATCATTTTTCGCCATGCGCTTTGAAATGTCCCCACATTAATTTTTGTGTTGACACAACGCGATAAATGTACTATAATTAGGCAGTTTAATCCACTTCTAATTCGTTAGCCCCGGATTGAGAATGTTTACGGATAAATGTTATAACGCAGGAGGAAGAGCATGAGAACCACCTTCATTGCCAAGCCAACGCAGGTCGAGCGCAAGTGGTACGTAATTGACGCGGAAGGCCACACTCTTGGACGTTTGTCGTCCGAGATCGCAAAGATTCTTCGTGGCAAGCACAAGCCTATATTTACCCCTAACGTGGACACAGGCGACCACGTTATCGTAATAAACGCCGAAAAGATCAAGGTTACAGGAAATAAAATGAACGACAAGCTGTACCGCCGGCACACAGGCCACCCCGGAGGGCTAAAGACTACCACGCTCCGCGAAATGATGCAGACAAAGCCCTCCCAGGTAATCCGCCTTGCCGTTAAAGGTATGCTGCCCAAGAACGTACTTGGCCGCGCGTGTTTCCGCAAGCTGAACGTTTATGCCGGTTCTGTGCATCCGCATGAGGCGCAGAAGCCGGAAGCCCTTAAAATCACATACTAGCCTGGAAGGAGGATAACATGAGCGACGCCAGATATTATGGAACAGGCCGCAGAAAGAGCTCGGTCGCGAGGGTTTACCTCGTCCCGGGCAGCGGCAAGATAACGATCAACAAGCGCGACATAGACGAATACTTCGGACTAGAAACGCTTAAGCTTATCGTAAAGCAGCCCCTCGAGCTTACACAGACCCTGTCGCGTTTTGACGTGCGCGTCAACGTTTACGGCGGAGGCTATACAGGCCAGGCCGGAGCAATACGCCACGGCATTTCGCGCGCGCTTCTCGACGCGGATTCGGAACTGCGCCCCGCCCTCAAGCGCGCCGGGTTCCTGACGCGCGACCCGCGCATGAAGGAACGCAAAAAGTACGGCCTAAAAGGCGCCAGACGCGCTCCACAGTTCTCGAAGAGGTAATTATTCTCGATTTTTGAGAGTTAGAACGCTGGATTGTTTACAGTTCAGCGTTTTTATTGTACTTGATTAACTAACTAACGTCCGTTGGCAAAAATTTGAGTATGGAATATAATTGATATATGCATCAATACTTTTGAAAAATGGGAAAAGGGGTAGTGTATGGGAAAAATAATAACCTTTTTTAACCATAAAGGTGGAGTAGGGAAAACTACGTTAGCGTATAATGTTGCTTGGGGATTAAGTAGCGTTGGTAAGCGTGTTTTAATGATAGATGCAGATTCTCAATGCAATCTAACTGAAGTCACCGTTGAAGATAAATTTTTATATGGCGAACCACAACAACGTATTCAAGAATTAAACTATGATCCTGATTTTTTCTTACAAAACAATGTTTATGAGTACTTTTCGCCATATATACTTCCAACATTGGGTATTGGGCGGCCGGAAATAAAGACATTTAACAAGTCTTACAATTTAAGGTTGTTACCAGGATTCATAAGATTTGCTGAGTTGGATGATGCTGTTTCGTTATCCGTCTCAAATGTACCTGGGATGGGTCATATCCCCAAATCAACTTATGAAGCATTATAGGAGCTAAATAAAAATGTTGACTGCATTATTATTGACTTATCACCTGCTCTTTCGGCGACAAATCAATTGCTCTTAATGCTTTCCGATTACTTTATTATTCCTGTGAATCCGGGACTATTCAGTCGCCAAGCTCTCATGAATTTAAATGAAATATTCAGGAGATGGAACAGTAAGCTTTCAGGTTTTGAAATTTTTAATAGAAAAATTAAAAACTTACCTAGATTACTAGGAATAGTTTACCAAAACTATAGACCTTATTCAAGATTAGATGAAAAAAACACAAAATCCGCAAAACGGTTTGAAAATAGCTTGGTTGAAATAAATAAATGTGCTATCGAACTGGCAACTGATTTGAACAGCTTTGGTATGGCATTGGCGCCTAGTGAGTTTGAAAAGATGTTTGACGGTTCTGCTCCTTACAGAATTGCAAACATACCTGACTATAATCAGCTAGTTTAGAGTTTCTGAAGATAATAAAATTCCTGTTGTTGGACTTGATAATAAAATTTTGAATGCAGAATCTTTAAATACTGAACCGTACCGACAAAAAATAATTGATTTTAAAGGTGAATGCGACAAAATTGTCAACGGTTTGATTAGTATCCTGTAGAAACGAATTTAAACACCCGCTTCGGAATATCCGAAGCGGGTGTTTAAATTCGTTAAATTTCAGCAGTCTATCTATCTGCGAAGCTTAAAGTAAGAAACCATCTCGCGAAGCATAACGGCTTGGGAGTTAAGTTCTTCGGCTGTGGCCGCAGCTTCTTCCGACACGGCGGAATTGCTCTGTACTACCACGGATATCTGTCCGAGTCCGATACTTACCTGGTCTATCGCTTCCGCCTGATCCCTTGAGGCTTGGGAGATGGCGTTAACGATGGAAAGTACTTCGTTAGAACTCTTAACGATGGAGTCAAGAGATTCCGCGGTAACGGCGGCAATTGACGAGCCTGATTCCACCCTTGAGATGGAGTCTTCCACAAGGCTTGTGGTTTCGGATGCCGCTTCCTGGCTTCTATTAGCGAGAGCGCGCACTTCCTGGGCTACAACACTGAAGCCCCTGCCGTGTTCGCCGGCTCTGGCAGCCTCGACTGAGGCGTTAAGAGCAAGCAGGTTTGTCTGGAAAGCGATATCCTGTATGGCCTTAATGATCTTGGAAATACTGTTGGAAGATTCCTTGATCTGAGTCATGGCGTCGAGCATCTGCCTCATCGCGTCATTGCCCTCTTTGGCGTTGACCGTGGACTTGCTGGATAGGTCGTTGGCTTCGTCGGCGCTGTCGGCGTTTTTCTTTGTCTGATGGTTAATCATGTCCATTGAGGCGACGAGTTCTTCTACGGAACTGGCTTGCGTTTGAGCCCCATTGGCCAGATCCATCGCGCTACTGGATATCTGCTTTGCGCCGGAAAGAACCTGTTCGGCCGCGGTCGAAATTTCGAGCATAGTATTATTCAGAGTCTTGTTGATGTTGTTCATCGAATCCTTGATTGCTTCAAAACTTCCCACATATTCGCGATTGACAGAGTTGGTAAAGTCACCTTTCGCCATCTGCGACAAGGAGTCGGTAATTTCAGATATATAGCCGGATAATTTGTCGATTGTACCATTGACAGACTCGCGCAAAGACAGGAAGTCTCCTGTGTAATTACCGGTAACCTTCTTGTCAAAATTGCCGCGCGACAGGTTTTCCATGACATCCCTTATTTCTACAACAGGATCGTCCACAGCTTTGGCGATTGAATTCAGACCCTTCATTATCTCGCGCCAGCCGCCTGAATACTTGCTCTCGTCAATACTTACGGCCAGGTCGCCGTCAACGGCGGCGGCCTTAATTATAATGTTTAATCCATCAACAACACTCTTGATGTGCGACCTCATGCTCTCAAGCGCTTCGTTAATGAATACTTTTTTGCCCGGTAGCCTATCAAGCTGGAACTCAAAGTTACCGTTTGCCAATTCGGAAAACGCGTTTACAGCTCTTCTCTTTGTTTTGATATGAGTGCTTACCATAAAGTTGATGTGTTCGGCCACAACTTTAAACTCGCCCACATACTTATCTTCCTGTATAAATACGTCAATATCACCTTTTTCATGTTCCTCGGACATATGCTCCATGTCGTATATCAATGTGGTAAGTGTGTTGACCAGGTTCTTGGCGCTCTTGGCCAGCATACCTGTTTCGTCATTGCTTTCCGTACGGATGTTGACGTTGAAATTGCCGGCGGCCACATCGTCCAGTACTTTCACTATTTCCTGGATAGGCTTTGTCACAGTCCTGGAAATGAACAACGCAACAACTACGCTTACAACCAGCCCGACAAGGAATAAAATCAACAGAGTCATCGCAGTAAAATTCACCAGGGCGCTCACTCTGTCGAAAACTGCGTCCATAGTCTGATGCGCCCCGTCCGCCAGTAGACCAAACTGAGCTTCTATTTCCGCGTATGTAGCGGCGCCGCGCTCAAGAGTTTGAAGCTTTCCGTTCCTGTCGCCGGCCAGGGCGTTTTCGTGCATAGCCAGCGCAACCTCGTTTATATACCGGTTTAACAATTGATCCAAACCGTTTGCCGTACTCAGAAAAAAGTTCCGCCTATCGGCCTCAAGCTGAGGATCCGATTCAAGACTGGTCCTGTAGTCACTAAAATAAGCGGATATCCTTGCTCTTACCTGATGAACGTCATTCAGCAGTCCGCCAAGTATGTCGGCATCGCCGGAGTGAAACGCCATCAAGGTCACAAGACGCCTAAGTTCTAAGATTTCGGCCGTCATGTAATTAAGAGTTATATACCTTTCCTGCGGAAAATCATTCGCGTAAAAATAGTCTTCGCTTATTCTGTTCATATTGAGTATTGCATAGCCCGTCACAAATATCATTATCGCTAGAAGAAAGCCAAACCCAAGCCACAATTTCCCCTTGATCCTCATATTTTTAAGCATACTGTCCACATGTTTCGCCAAAGGCAAAACACTACTCCCTTCATTAGCTTTTTACTTTTTATGGTAGTTTGATTTAATAAGATTATAATAAATTAATGTTTACAAGTCAACTTTTTTTTATTTATTAAACTCGACTATTGTAACACCGGCGTCTCCTTCGCCTAAACCGCCCAGACGGAAACTTTTGACCAGCGGGTGGCTGCGCAGATAGTTGTGGATGGCTGTACGCAACGCTCCCGTACCCTTGCCGTGTATCAGGCGCGCTTGGCTGAGGCCGCTTAGATATGCGTCGTCCAGGTACTTGTCGGCCTTTTCGACGGCTTCGTCGGCAAGGCAGCCCAGGAGATTTATTTCGTGAGATATGCTCAGGCTCTTGGTAGATTTGACGGGCGCGGCGAACACCGCGGATGACCGGCGAACCTTTACGGTATCTTCCTCGTTCAGCGACAGCTTGGATATGTGAACCTTTATCTTCATAATCCCGGCCACGACCATGACGTCGCCGTTTGAGTCGGGCGGCTCGGATACTACTCCATTTTGCGAAAGCGTGTGAATGAACACGCTGTCGCCTTTACGCAGCGAAGCCGGCGGCTCCTTCGCGACGTCCGGAGCGCGGCCGGCTTCGAGCGCGTCGTCATGCCGGCGCAGAAGATCGCCCACCTTTTGGCGCGCAGATTCGCTTTCGATCTGGTTCGATGACGTAGCGCGGCTCAGGCTCTTGCGGAGCTCCTTCATCAGGGCGTCGGCCTCGTCCTTGGCGGCCGCCACAATCGCGCGGGCCTCCTCTTTCGCGGCCTGTAACTGTTTGTCGCGGGAAGCGGCAATCTTGACTTTCTGGCCTTCGACATCCTCGCGAAGCCGCTGGGCCTCCTGGCGGTATTCCTCGGCACGCTCTTTTTCAAGCTGCATTGTCTTGCGGCTGATTTCAAGATCGGTCAGCACATCCTCGAACTTGATGTCGGTGCTGCTGATGCGTTCCCTGGCCGCTTGTATTATATCTTCGGGCAGTCCAAGCTTTGACGATATGGCAAACGCGTTGCTCTTGCCGGGTATGCCGATAAGCAGCTTGTACGTAGGACGAAGAGTCTCAACGTCGAATTCGCACGAGGCGTTTTGAACGCCTTGTTCCTGTAAAGCGAACACCCTCAGTTCGCTGTAATGCGTCGTAACCGCCGTGCGTATGCCCCGGCTCGTCAGCCTGTCTATAATGGCGATGGCCAAGGCCGCGCCCTCGGTGGGGTCGGTTCCGGCACCGAGTTCGTCCAGAAGCACCAGAGAGTCGTCGGTCACATCTTTAAGTATATTCACGATATTTGTCATATGCGACGAGAACGTACTCAGACTCTGCTCGATGCTCTGCTCGTCTCCTATGTCCGCGAACACGTTGTCGAACAGCGCAAGGCTCGAATTGTCAAAGGCAGGGATATGCAGCCCCGCCTGCCCCATCAGCGTAAACAGCCCAAGCGTTTTGAGCGCCACGGTCTTACCGCCGGTGTTAGGTCCGGTTATCAGCAAAGTAGTAAAATCCCTACCCAGATATATATCGGTCGGGACGACCTTGTCTCGCGGAAGAAGCGGGTGGCGCCCCTTCTTGATATCGATCTCCCCAAGCGTATTGAATACAGGTTCGCTTGCCCGCATCTCAAGCGACAGTTCCCCCTTGGCGAATATGAAGTCAAGCTCCGTCAACGCCTCCTGATTGACCGCCAGCACATTGGCCTTAGACGCAACCAGCGCCGAAAGCTCCGTCAGAATCTTGTTGATCTCGATCTTCTCGTCGGCAAGCAATTCCTTGATCTTGTTGTTCATCTGCACAGCGCTTGCCGGCTCTATAAACAATGTAGAGCCGCTGGACGACTGGTCGTGGATCATCCCGGGGAAGTTGCCGCGGTACTCGTGCTTGATTGGCACGACAAATCGGTCGTTGCGTATTGTGATAACATTGTCTTGCAGCATGTTCTTATAGTCGCCGGAATGGATTATCTTGTTCAGACTCTCGCGGATTTTGTCACCCGCCGACTTTATCTGGCGGCGAATCGAGGCCAGATGTGAGCTTGCCCCGTCGTTCACAAGATTTGGCGGCGAAACTCAGCGCCCGATCTCGCTTTCCAAATCGTTTGTTGTAACAAGCGCGCCGAACAGATCCGCAACAATGGGGAATTCCTCGTGTTCGGCCCCGCGCGAGTTTTCCTTGAAGTACGATTCCGCCTTGCGCGTTACATACGCGAAGTCGGCCACCGCCAGAAGCTCTTCCACAGAAAGCGCCCCCGCAAGCCGCGCCCGCGACAAGCTTCCCGAAATATCTTTTATTCCGCCAAGCGGCAGCGACCCGCGCTTCACGATTATAGCCGACGACTCGGTTGTGGCCTTTAGCGCGCGCGTCACACGATGTATATCCCCGGACGGGGCAATCTCCAGAGCTAGACGCTTACCCGCCTGTGATATCGCGCGCTCGGCAAGCATGTGCGTTATCTTCGTAAATTCTAATGTTTTCAGTGATTTTATATTCATTGAGTTCTCCTTAGCAATTGCGGATGTGATATATTTAACGATTATAGCATATCAAAAATACATCAGTCCATATCCGATAGATCAATTTTGCCGTGTTCTTTTTCAAATTCTCTAATACATTGGTGTATTAGGTGCTTAATTTGCCAGCTAACGGAACGATTATCATACTTGGCGACATAATGAAATTTATTAAGCGCATCTTCGTCAATACGTATGCTAATATGTTTTTGATTACTCATTATCAAAATCTCTCCCACTCACAAGCACTAATTTTCTATTTATTTTAGTCCGCTATTGTGATACAATGTTATATATGCACTTAAAATATTACTAAATAAGTGCAATAAATTTTTAAAGGGTGATGAAATGAAGTGTGCGTTCAATTTTTGTATTTATAATAGGAAATGGAAATGCATTCTAGGTAAACTTGAGATAAATCACTTGGGTACATGTGACGCTTGCAATATCGTTATGATTGATGAAGCCTTTCTCGAGGCTGAAAAAGAACGGCAACTGCGAGAATTGGAGGCCGCCGGGCTGGTTAATATAAAATTGAACAATCCCAGGACAAAATCATAAGAGCGACAAAAGCATCATGATCGATTATTTACTTTGAGTGTTGCAAATGTATCTATAACGTGATACAATTATGACATAAGGAGGTGCAGCTATGCCAAAAACATCAACTATTCACACGCGGATCGAACCGGAAATCAAAGAGCAAGTTGACACAATTCTGGATGGCTTAGGTATTTCAACTACAGAGGCAATCAATATGTTTTTCCGTCAAATTATCCGTTATCGAGGAATCCCTCTTGATTTGCGCGTACCTAACGATGAAACAATTGCCGCTATAAAAGAAGCTGAACAGGGGTTGAATCTCCACAAATGCGACAGCCTTGACCAGTTGCTTAGGGAGTTGAAGGAAGATTGAAGTCGCCGGTATATTCGACAAGATTTAAGAAAGAGTATAAGTTGTCGCAAAGGAGAGGGCTTGACCTTGGAAAAATTGATAAAATCATTGCACAGTTAGTTAATGAGCTTCCTTTACCTCCACAGAATAGGGATCATGATTTAATCGGCGATTATATTGGTTGCAGAGAATGCCATATACAAAGTGATTGGCTGTTGATTTACAAAATTGATGGTAATGATATTATTTTTTTAAGGACAGGCACTCACTCAGATTTATTTTAGTAGTCGGTTGTTGTGGCAGCCTCCGCAGTTGCTATTATCTATATTAAGAAAGCATTGACAAAAAGAGATTTAGGCTATAATATTATTGTAACTTGATTGCTATAGGAGATTATTATGGGTCTCAGCGTACAGGGTTTGTTTAATGAAATATTGAATAACATACAGTCGACGATAGGCGTCTCGCTTGTGCATCATCCTCGGAGCGCGAGGCGGCTGCCGACCGAGGGAGCGGGAGACGGCGCAGCGGCCGGGGAGGCTCCTCAGGATGGCGTTCAGTCTGCGCAAGGCGCGAATCAGCTTAGTTTTGAGCAGACTTTGCAAAACTTCGCCAACCTGAACGTCAGCGGCGAGCACGGCCAAATGATTAACGACGTAATCCTGCGTGCCGCCCAGCAGTACGGCATAGACCCGAACCTGATACGCGCGGTAATCCGCACGGAGAGCAACTTCAACCCCTCGGCCGTTTCGAGAGCCGGGGCAATGGGGCTGATGCAGCTCATGCCGGCCACGGCGCGTTCTTTGGGCGTAACCGAGCCGTTCGACATTACGCAGAATATTTTTGGGGGCACACGATATCTGCGGCGGCAGCTCGACCGTTTCGACGGCGACTACGAGCTGGCGCTTGCCGCCTATAACGCCGGAGCCGGAGCCGTGACCAGGCACGGCGGCATACCGCCGTTCCAAGAGACCCAGAACTACGTGCCAAGGGTCTTGAATTTCCGTGAACAGTTTGCGCAGGAAGCCAACGCGATGACGATAGCCGCCGGCAATTACAGCAACAGATTGCATTAAGCTGTTCCGCTCATAATATAGTTTTGTTGTTGTTGTGCGCTGGAATTCGATCTATATATTGGCCGGAAAAATTCCGAAAGGCTTCTTTTTTATATTGTGAAAATGTGAGAGAAACGAATGAGAATTATTGATGTAGTTTCAGGTGAAAATACATATAATGTTTGTGTCACACGCGGATTTGACGGGCTTGCGGAGGCGCTTTCACAGGCAGGGCTTGCCGGACGCCGGACGGCGGTAATCTGCGATGACGGCGTTGCTCCTCTGTATCTGGCCGATGTGCGCGAACGCGTCGCTCCAAATGCCGAGTACTACGCAGAAATGATAATCGGCGCCGGAGAAGCGGCCAAGAGTTTCCCCGCGCTCGAAAGCATCTGCAGTTTTCTGATGGATAACAGGATGCAGCGCGACTCATTGATGATTATCCTCGGCGGCGGCGTTGTTTCCGATGTTGCGGGTTTTGCGGCGGCTATATACATGCGCGGCATACCGTATGTTATAGTTTCCACGACCTTGCTGTCCATGTGCGACAGCAGCATCGGCGGCAAGACAGGCATCGACATTGGCGAACACAAAAATGTCGTAGGCGCGTTCGCCGCCCCCGCGTTGGTATACAGCAATGTGGAGACCCTGCGCACCTTGCCGGCGCGCGAGTTCGCAAGCGGCATGGCCGAGGTCGTGAAGCACGCTCTGATAAAAGATGAATCGTACCTGGAATGGATCGGCTCGAATTTAGACGGTATCCGCGCGAAAGACTTGGACACGCTCGACCGCTTGGTTACATGGTCGTGCGAGATCAAGGCCGGGGTAGTCGCGCAGGATGAATTTGAGCGCAAGGGAGTAAGGGAGATTCTAAACTTTGGCCACACATTCGGCCACGCGATAGAAGGTCTTTCGGGCTACAATATGCGCCACGGAGAATGCGTGTCTATCGGAACGTCGGCAGCGCTGAGGCTTTCGGCTCATTTTGGATACATCGGGGACGATGAAGTACGCTCCGCCATAGGACTGCTTAAAACCTTGGGGCTTCCAACCGGCGTGACGGCCGGCGGCTTTTCTCCAGAACAGATATACGACCTCATGTTAAGCGACAAGAAGGTAAAAGGCGGCAAGCTCCGGCTGATACTTCTAAAACAAGTGGGCGAAGCCGTTATATATGCCCCGACGCGCGAAGAAGTTCTGATCGGATTGCAAATGACAATGACGACAAACAAAGGTGATGAACATGGCATGGGCAAGCAGTAACAAACAGATAATATACAGCGGGATACAACCCACAGGCGTGGTGCATCTGGGGAACTATCTTGGAGCTCTCTCCAATTGGGTGCATTTGCAGACGGACTACAGCTGCATATACTGTATTGTAGACCTGCACGCGCTTACCGTGCGAATGGACAGCGCGGAGTTCAGCAAGAAATGCCGCGAAACGTTCGCAATGCTGATAGCGGTTGGTATAGACCCGGCGCGCTCCATACTCTATATGCAGTCGCAAGTGGCCGCACATTCCGAACTGGCCTGGATTCTCAACTGCTATACCTACATGGGCGAACTTAACCGCATGACCCAGTATAAGGAAAAGTCGCAGAAAAACGAAGACAATATAAACGCCGGACTGTTTACCTACCCCGTCCTGCAGGCCGCCGACATACTGCTGTACAAGACAAACTTCGTCCCCATAGGCGAAGACCAGCGTCAGCACCTCGAGCTTTCACGGGATGTGGCGGAGCGCTTCAACAATGTTCACGGCGGCGTATTCGTTGTACCCGACATACTCATCCCGCGCATCGGCGCAAGAATCAAGAGCCTGCAAGATCCCGAAAAGAAGATGTCCAAGTCGGACAAGGGCGGCGAAGGTTCGATTGTCTATCTTACGGACGAACCTGACGTAATTCGCTCCAAGATTAAGAAGGCCGTGACCGACTCCGACTCTAAAGTCAGCTACAGCTCCGACAAGCCGGGGGTCAGCAACCTCCTGGACATTTACGCCGCGGTTAAACGTATCTCAATAGAAGAAACCCTTGCTGCTCTGGGGTCCTGCTCTTACGGGGCGCTCAAGGAGGCCGTGGCCGAAGCCGCCGTCGCCGCTCTGGAGCCGATTAAACAACGCTACGCCGCCGCCTTATCCAACAAGATACAACTTGAGTCCACTATGCGCACAAACGCCGGAAGAGCTCAAGCCATCGCGTCAGGAACCATGATACAGGTCAGGAATAAGTTAGGCTTGTTGTAACAACTCACTTACCAAAAGCTCGAAGGAGGCCTATATGAACGTGAAGAACTGGCCCGGATGCGGAAAGATGTATGTCCAAAACTCCTTGGGAATGTGCGAGGCATGTAAAATCGGCGAAGAAGAAGGGTTCAGCGCCATCAAGGAATATATTGAAGAAAATGAAGAAAGCACCCTTGGTGAAATTTCAAAAGCTACGGGAGTATCTGTCAAGAAGATATTGGGATATGTGCGGGAAGGCCGCCTTATGGCCACATCGGGCATGGCCGGCGACATAACCTGCAAAAGCTGCGGCGAACCGGTAACCATCGGCAATTTCTGCGAAGCATGTATGCTCAAGCTCAATAAGGGTATCAAGGATGCGTACAGCGACGACAATTCGCCAAAAGTCGAGACCAAGCGCACCGGTATAAAGATGCAGATCAAGGACAAGTTCTAACAGCCGGCAATGAAAGCCGGCGGGTTATATTTTCAGTATAAATGCGTATTAATCCGGCTTGGGGATATATATTGGAAAAATACCGTCCCAACATCTACAGCCTTTTGGAGACGGTTATTTTATTGCTTCTAATTATATCTTTACGGTTATACCCAAAGCATCGTCATGACTCATTATTGAATCCTCCTCCACAATGTACTTCGGCTGATTCCAAGACGTTTGGCGGCTTTGGATTGGTTCATGTTTTCCTGCTTCAAAACAGTTGTGACAGCTTGATCTATGATTTCATCCAGTGTGCCGCTGAGGTTTATTTGCGGGTTGTTTGCTTGTGTTGTCGCTAACGATTGTTCTTTGCACAGTATCTCCCGTGTAAGGTCTTCGCTGATATAGCTCGACTCCGTAAGTGCCACCAGTTCCTGCATGATTCTTTTGAGTTGATCCAGCCCATCATCCCAAAAAAATTCTTGAAGAGCCGCAAGCGCGCCGGGATGCATACCAACAACCTGCTTCGCCATTGTAGCGTTCATCTGGTTAAGGTATAACGCGACAAGATTCGGGATATCTTCAGTGCGGTCATTAAGTGTCGGGATAGAAAGTACAAGTGATTGCATTACATTGCGAATATAGTAATATAGATTTCCTTCGTCAAATTCCGCGGAAGCTCCGGGAATATGCGAGAAAATAAGCTGGTTTCGCTTATGAATGTGCGTGCTTTCAAAAAATGTCTCCAATTGCATTTGAAGGCTGTTTGAGAGAAGATGGATTTCCTTGAAATATATCGTACAATTCGATTCGCTCAAGGGCGAGTTTTCACTTTCCATAAGCGCGGCCCATTTTTTTGGAGTATATTGCATACAGTCAATGGTTATCATCGGTTTTTGAGTATGCCCGCTAAAGCGGTATAGAGCGTAAGAATAGCTATCCTTGCCGCATCCCCGCTGTCCTCTGATAATAACTGGGACCCTGCTTTTCGCGAATTTTTTTACAGTATCGATTGTTTTAAGATAGGAAGAACTTGAGGATTTGAATGTTTCCAAGTTTACCGTAGGTGCATCGTCCAGATTTTGATATGACACCATTGACTGCTCTTCTCTCATAAGCGTTTGTATCGGCTTCCAATGGCAAACGCATACGTCTTGGCCGGAAATATCAGCCATATGGAACTGAATTTTGCATGAAACTCCGTTGTATTGTCTAACAAATTGCTGCAATTTCCCGGAAAATATTTCGCTTGCGTACCTGTTTAAAACGCTTGACATATCATTTTCCGAAATTATATGTTCGTGCTGCATTTTAAAAATACACTTCCCGTCAGCGCTGAATATGAAAAAACCGCCTTCTACATATTGGAGCAATTTCTCATAAACATGTGTTTCACACTTGGAATATGTGTTTTTTTTCTGCCACCGTATACATTCTTGTAAAGCCCTGTCGACACTCTCTCTGTTAGAAGTGACCAAAATGGCGTTTAGCCCTGAGCGCCTGGCATTTGTTACTGTAATCATATCTCCGATAACCAGACTGAAGCCTTGTGACTTGAGCCGCTCCATGCATTCGAGAATTTCTTGTTGCGAACGTACGGTAAATATCTGAAGATTGGACAGCAAAATATCGTTTAGCATAAACGCGTAGTCGGTGATCGCCGAAAATCCGACAACGGCAAACTTTCCCTTATAGTTTTGCAAAAGGCGGGTGGCACGCAGCATGTCATACACTGTAATCCCAACGTCCACCACCGGTATTGGTGAAAACTGATCCAGCAATTCCGCTGTTCCGGCACGGGAAATAAGCGCCGAATAATCCTCTAAATTCAGAGAACGCGCAAGCATTACTCCATCATGCATATCGGCGACATGGCAATGCAATTCTATTTCTTTATAAGAAGCCGCGGCTTCTTCAAGTAATTCCTTTAATCCTTGATATGGAGCTATGGCAAGAATTTTAATTGTATCCAATGTAGTCACATCCTTAATATAAAATTATAACAGATTGGGGAAACTGTGTCAACATTTTAACATTCTGTAGAAACTACAACAGTACGGGCGTCATTATTTACAATATTGTTTAAAAATAAGACAGTTAATTGAGTATTTTGTATTGACTTCAATTGATAATTGTATATAATTAAAACACAACCACTCCAATATTGTCTGGAGTATGCTTAGAAGGAGGCCTTAATGAAAGCAGCGCTTGTAACAGAGAAAGAAACTGTGTCAATTAACGACATCGAAAAACCTGCTTTGAAAAATGACGAAGTCTTAATAAAGGTAGCGGCAGCGGGGGTGTGCGGTTCGGATTTACACCTTTTCCACGGCACTCACGCATTCCGCAAACCGCCGGCGGTATTGGGGCACGAAGTTGCGGGCGACATTGTTGAAGTCGGCCCGGATGTTAAAAAATTCCAAATCGGTGACCGCGTGACTGTCGAACCGCATTCCGGCTGTGGAGAATGTGAGTTCTGCAAGCAGGATCTTGTTAACATCTGTCTTAATAAAGCGGCGCCGGGAACCCCCAAGTGGATCGGCACATTTGTTGAATTCTTCAACGCTCCTGAGAAGTCAGTACATAAGATCGCGGATAATATCAGCTATGAAATGGGCGTAATGATAGAGCCTTTGGCGGTTGCCGTTCACGTAATGAATCGAGTAACCGTTAAAGAAAAGGATTGCATCGTGATCCTGGGCGCCGGATCAATAGGGCTTTTGACTCAGATAGTCGCCCGTGAAATGGGATACAAAACCATTATTTGCACAGACACCGCCCCCTTCAACCGCCAAATGGCTTTAAAGCTTGGCGCCGCCGCCGCCTTAGACCCTATCACAGAAGACGTCGCGGCCAAAGTCAAAGAGCTGACTAACGGGCGCGGCGCAGACCTTGCCATTGTATCGGCAGGCGCTCCCGGCATATTAGACCAAGCTTCCGATTGCGTACGCAAACGTGGTGAAATCGGTGTCGTATCTATGATTACGGAAAAAATTCCGTTTTACAGCTATGCCATTGTCTTTAAAGAGCAGACCATGTTTGGTTCAATGACATACGAAACGAAGGACTTCGTAAAAGCGGTCGAAATGATTAACACAGGACTTGATCTTAACGATCTGGTTACGCAAAAGTATGAGTTGTCCCGCACTCAGGACGCTTTAGCGGTTCTAAGCGAGAAAAAGGAAAACGTTGTAAAAGTCCTCGTTACACTTCCATAACATCCGCCTTAGCGGCTTAGAACCTGTGTTCAATACCCGAAATGCTGTCTAGAAGGTCAGTTTTCCGCCACTCGTCGTCAACTCCTCCTAGCGTACCACAAGGGTACGCGTCGTCGTCACTTCCTAGATTGGCGAAAAACTGCCTCTTCCAGCCAGCATTTCGGGTATTGAACACAGGTTCTTAGAACCAAAATATTTCAAGGAGGCTATGTCAATATGAAAAAGCGTATTACCGTAATTGTTGCTGTAATGATGTCGTTCATGATGCTTTCAGCCTGCGCGGCTCCGGCTGCTCCAGCGGCACCCGCCGGTGGGGGGGCGCCTGCGGAAACAGCCGCAGATGCCGGTGATCTCGGCGATCCGGTCAACATAAGGCTGGGACACGTCCAGAATGAAAACGACATCTGGCACCTGGCGTCCGTAAGATTCCAAGAAGAAGTAGAAAGACTGTCCGGCGGAAATATCACGGTTACTATCTTCCCCAACTCCACCTTGGGCGGCGACAGGGATATGGGCGAAGGTATGCAGATAGGCGTTGTGGACATGGCATTAATCGCCGGGGTTTTGGGCGTTTTTGAGCCTACCGTGCTGCTGCTTGAGCTTCCTTATCTGTTTGAATCACAGGATGAATTCGACAGGGTAATACACGGGGCTTCCGGGGCTGAGATCGCTCAAAACGTGCTAAACTCGTCGGGCATCCGCATTTTGAACTGGTGGAACCGCGGCTCGCGTCAAGTAACATCCAACAGGCCGATAAATACCCTGGACGACATACAGGGACTTGTCATACGCGTTCCTGAAATCGCCGCGATGGTAACGACCTGGAATGTTATGGGCGCGTCCCCTACTCCTATGGCATGGGCTGAGGTTTATACCGGTCTTGAACAGGGCGTAATAGAAGCGCAGGAAAACCCAATACCGTTCATCTACAGCGGACGCATACACGAAGTTCAGAATTACATCGCTTTAACCAACCACAAGTACGAATATGTAATTCTGAACTTCGTGTATGCGTCCGC
>Ga0123352_10004853_pt1 | contig 19988 bp, 9 predicted proteins | sample TergutLab28metaG_FD_89700 | JGI IMG/M metagenome (GOLD analysis project Ga0123352, IMG submission 89700) | Labiotermes labralis P1 segment gut microbial communities from Petit-Saut dam, French Guiana - Lab288 P1 | ecosystem: Host-associated > Arthropoda: Insects > Digestive system > Gut ...
AGGGAGGAGGAGGAGAAGGAGGAGAAGAAGAAGAAGAAGAAGAAGAAGAGGTTCCAAAATGGTGTAGAAACTGAATTTTTGTGTCCTAAATGCAGGAAAAACCTGAAGATGAGAACCCTTAAATTGTGAAAAATTATATAGGGTATTTTTTTTTTGCTTAAACTACATGTGCCAGCACAACACTCTGCCTGACACTTTGCCCACATTTTGTCAAAGTGTGTTAGGGAGGTTTAATAGTCAATGATGGGAGGTAGACAAATGATCGCAGTGAAAATAACCTTTAGAAAGGGTAACAAAAGCTCACTAGCATGCCAGGCCAGCACTTATTGGTGCAGTAGAAAAAAAAAACTGCCTACAGATGATTTTTTTCTAATTCATCCCCTGAAAAATTTGCAGTTGCTTTACAATCACGCACAAAGTTAAATATGTTCTGTACAGATATTTCCCAAAAAACTGGAAGACTGCGAAGGGGAATGTACAGGAACACATCTTTTTAAAAAAAATATATGACCCTTGTTTAGGTAATTCTCTTGCAGAATGTGAAACAACAACACAGCAGTGACAGATCTACATTTGGTATGTATGATGGCAACAAATACTGTACAACGTTAAAAATGTGAAACTGGCAGGGTGACAGATTATAAACGTACCTACAATCTCTGTATTAGATATCATTTACAACAAAATAATACAAACAGGGTTACAGTGCACATGTGTGAAATTACATATGACCAATTTCGCACAGTCAAAATTTGTATTTCTGTAACGAGTTGTTCCCACATAGAAAATAATGATACTCTGTAGGCAATATGTAATTGCAAACAACAAAAAATTGACTTAAATACGATTCCGTTACATGACCGTGCAGGAGTGCAGCTAGTCAACATGTAAGTTATACTGCATTGCATTGTTGGGTTAAAAATTTATATTATTCAAATGTGGCATTAACAACACAAAATCTATATGAGGAGTGGTCTTCGCAATAGGTATTTAGGTTTGAGGAGTTCTGCTTAAAACCATTTAATTTTTAATACCAAATCAACAGAGAAGAAGATCAGTTTACAAGTTTTCATGTTAAACAGCATGCTTGAAGAATGGAAGTCTCATGTAACTTTTACAAGGACATGTGCATTACAATCTTCAATACAAATGTAGAGAATGTTATGGAAAGTGTACATGCAAAAGCCATCACCAGTGAACATACCTGCTGCAGCAGTCTGCTCATCATGGCATGACTATCTTCTTCCATCACTGAGACATAGTACTCGACCACTGCAGCAGCTTGATTTACCAAGTCCTTGCAAGAACACGTCTCATTTAAACGATCTGAGGTCTTACTCTCATCAACCTTATATACTTGCTGAGTTTTGCTGGCAGTTCCATTTACCTCATCCACAGACGTCAAGTCAGCCTCTCCAGATATCAAATTTCCAGAAAATTTACTATCACATACTTCAACCGCAACTGTATCTACTGATTTTACGCAACCTCTGTTACCCACAGCATCTTGTGTTAAGTGAAAATCCTTGTCACCAGAAGAAATTTTCAATTCATTCTCATAGTTATCCAAGTCTATTCTATCAGAAGATGACTGTTCTGTATCACTCTGATGATCCCAAACATGTATCTTTGATGCTCTAACTGTTTCCTCCCCTCCAATTGCAGTGATGGTATTTATTGTTTTAATTACATCACATTCAGTACTTGATAATGATGATGATGATGGCTGCAAGTCAGTATTGAAACTTACAGGGATGTTCTTGTTAGAAAGACTCAGTTCTTTTTCAGTAGCACAGCTATTTAACTGTAATATATCTGACTCTTCAGACTGTGGTGATTTTTGACCAAGATCCACCCTACACTGATATTTATTACCATCTGATCCCATAACCTCACTGCTACCATTGCTGTCTACACACATTTCATTTTGGTCATAAGACGTGACTGCCTTATTCAGTTTGCATACTGTGTTAACTGTCGGATTTAAGGTATCAGAAGTGAGTAAGTTGGTTGCTGATATATTTTCTTGATCATACAGCTGCTTACTATTCTGTAAGTCATGTGAAACATTATCAGTTTCTTTCTTAACCTTCCTGGCTTCATTATTTACATTGCCCACCTCATGGGACTCATTTGCTGCAGATATAATGTTATTCTTTACTGCTGGGGTATCTGCATCAGAATTCCTTTGCAGTCCTGCTCCAGCATTAAAAGAATGTGAATTGAGGCCCACGTTCTCACACAGATTGTCCTGCTTGATGACCAGAAAGGACTCAGAAGTTGAGCCTGCATCACTATTTAATACTGGAGTTAAACTGCTGATTATTTCTGTTTGATGTTTACCAGAATTATTTTTGTCACCTTCAGGAGAAACAACAAATGGAATTTGCAAATTTTCATCTCCATTTATGGAAACCAAGTTCATACCTAGAGCCTGGGAAATGGGTTCATTTGCTTGGGGAAGAACAGGTTCAGGGTTCACTAGATGCTGCTCCTCACTTAAGACCCATTCATGTACCTGGGACAGAATGGGTTCAGGGCTGACCAAACCCTGCTCTCCACTTGCAACCTGTTCATTTAATTGGGGTAGAATGGGTTGAGGGCTCAAAAGACCCTGCTCTTCGCTTACTAAAGATGTACTACAACCTGAACTTGTCAAGTGATGTCCCTCTGACATCTGTTCTGTTCCCCCCTGCACGGCAAATGCATGCATCTCACTGTCATGACCATATGACATAGTTAAGCTTTCAGGAGTAGAAACAGAACTACTTGTTTCAGCTTCTTCTACCATGATAACCTGAGTTTTGTTACTTATGTGATCAAGTGGTTTTACCAAGTGCGTTTCCTGGTTTGAGTCTACAAATTTCAAATCCTCTTCTTTATTCAATTCAAGTTTCACTTCATCTGTATTAGGCTGAGCCAAGGGAAATTTTAAATTTGGATTTAAATCTTCATTTATATGATGACAAATTTTGCTTGAAAATTCCATTTTCAGCTTGTCCTCAGGTGTCTCACTATCCTTAATGACTTCGTTTGCCTCAGACTTGTTCTCTGAACTGTACAACAAATCAATTTTACAGTTTCTCCAATTTTTTTCTTCAACATTAGAAAGGGACTGTATTTCAGTTTTTGATTCTGTAACAATCTTGCTTTTACAGTTACTATTTTGTGGACCTTCTGTCACATCTGATGTATCTTCAATGTTTAGTAAATGTTCTTCACAATCAGCCATGCCTGAGACTACAGAGCTCCTCCTCATTTTGTTGACAGCAGTGTCATCACTGTCTTCATCATGGTCACCCGTGTCTTTATTTTTTTTGCTGATATTAACAACAGCTTCAGTACTGACAATGGTTTTGCCTACCAAGTTACTGTCTGTTATAGTATTTTCAGTTACCTTGGTTTTATTGTTAGCTGAGCCATTCTCAACACTACTGTTGACTCCTAACTGTTTTACTGTCATACTACAGGAATTCACACCTGAAACATTAACTTCAAATTCTTCCCTGTAAATTCCTAATACTGAATTTGCATTTCTGTTTTTAGCTGTATTAACCACATCTGGATTATGTTTGGAAAATGTAGTTCTTGTTTTATCTTCATTTGAGTAGTCTGAAAACTCATTTACATTCACTGTGCTATTCAACATTTTTGTAAAGGTGCTGTTTGAGCTGTACATTTTATCAGAAGCGCTTTTGCTGAAGTCTGTGCTATGATTTTCAAGATGCTCTTCTGGATTGGAACCAAATTCCAGACTTGCCAGTGCCAATGCTTTCAACTGATAGGCCAAGGCAAGATGGTAATGTCTATCCAGAGCAGCCAACTTTGCGGCCCCTTGGTAGTTTTCCAATGCAAGGCACTAAAAGACAGGAATATCAATGCACAATTATACAAGAGGAACACTACATTAAAATTAATGTAAAGCCCACTGTGTATTCACAGGGACACACTTTGGTCATATTTTTTCTTACACAAGACAGCACAAACAAAGGAAATAAAATATTTACACAAACCAACACAGTGTCCAGCAGCATAGTTGAAAAAGGGATGGGAATATGTAAACAGAATAGAAATTCACCTTATTCAGAAGATATGTTGAATCATAATAGCCATGGAAATGTTGAAGAGCATAATGTAACGTTCGTAAACCATAACAAGGTTCTTCAATGCTGCACAGTGGAGGACAAAATTCTGTGCAAGTCCTTATCAAATAACTACCACACGCACCGATCTGAAACATGAGCATGTTAACACAGCCTCGGTCAAGTTTAATTATGTAACGTGCAAAATGTGAAGACCAAATTCCAAACATTCGCATGTATTATAGCATACAAAATGTGATTCATCTGCTAGAGGTTTCTGGGTTTTGATCTGCAGTCACATACTGCTAACATCTGTAAGACAAAAATTCTCTGATTCCCAGTGAGCTAACATTAAATGTTTTCCTAAATATGGAGTACATGGAATTAAATGCAGAAGTCATATGCACAATGCCCTAACAATGCACTGCATTTCAATTTATGAAAGGATTAAAAACATATGCAATACCGATTTCCTCAGTTACATTTTCATGTTACCTTTCCTCCTGAATCTATTACCCACAACACAAGTAAATGACTATCCCACCCACTAATTATTCAAAAAACAAAATAACCAACATAAAATGCAGCCACTGGATCCCATCCTGAGCAATGACACAATCGAACAGTTGTTTCAACAAATGTGTCACACATGATATAGCCAAAAGCTAAAATTTAAAAGTTCTTTTTCTATGAAGCACACCATTCACATCAATCAAAATCACCACAATTAGGATGACAAATTTCACATGTGTCACAAAATGAAATACTTGTAATATTTTAAAACATAAACAATATTTCAACTCATGCTTACAGAGTGTAATTACTTACTCCTGAGAGATTATCATATTTGAAGGAAATAGTGGAATTTGGGAGGCCAGGCACTGCTCTCGGAACATCACTTGAATTCTGGTTGCCATGAGGCAGCTTGACAACACGTTTTGTTGTCTTCAACATCACAAGCTTCCCTTCTAGACCTTTTGATTCCTCAACAGGTACTCGACCAAGCTAATAAATATAAAATTATATTGCAAAGAAAGCAGTACCATAATACATGCTACATAGTCTAATGGCAATACCACAATTTAGGTTAGTCTAGTCCAGTGATTAGCAAGCAGTGGTTTGTAAATTCTTTGTGTACGACGGCTTTATTAGCTATACTGCTCAGAAACAGGTAGCATTTTCTAACTATGTTGTTCATATGTAAGTTAATCTATGATTTATAAAACACAAAGTAAATGTTTTGCAGTGTGGACATAGGATCCATAAAGTTGGTGCTCAGAAAGATAGAAAAAGAAACGCCTGACAGAATAAAGAAAAGGGAAGGTGGAAAGGAAGGAGTGCAAGGAGGAATAAAAGGAAGAGAGAAACATTGATTACAGAAAGCTTGGACAAGATTGTACTTCAGTCCTTGGGTCACATATCTTAATTTTCAAAGAGTTAATGAATTAAAAAAGGCTTTGGACACCAGTGATCTCAAGTACTGTCGTTTTGTTGATGTGTTGATAATCACAGGCAAGCAGCATATCTGAGCTGAGTTAAAATCTTTAAAGTCAAATGCTATTACAACACAAATGGAAGTACATGAATGGAAGTATTTTAGTCTGTAAGTTTCTCTGTTTGTGGAGGAAAGAAATTAATGTCTTCATGTATTATTTTATGCCAGTATAGTTAACTCACTAAGTAAATAAACCAACCCCATGTAGAGAATCCTTTTTCAGAAGCAAGTAGTTTCTCAACTTGTCAGGAAATCCTCTGCCCTTTATGCAAACTGAAAATTAATTACTACCTTCACAAAAGACCACCACTGGTCCTTACCTTAAACCACATGCACCCAGTCCACATGTTATTTCTGAATGATCCACCTTAATATTATATTCCCATCTGTGCCTAGGTCCTCCATGAGGTCACTACCCTTTTGGTTTTGTGCCTAAAATTTTCTATGTGCTTCTTACATCTTCCATGCATGTTGTATGTCTGTTTAACTTTCTCACCTTATTTTAATGCACCAGTAATAAACACTTGCTGAAGAAAGTTTCTCATTGTGCAACTCCCTTCAACCTCCTGATACTTAATCCCTCTTAGGTCCAACAAATTTGATCAATGTCTTGCTCTTAAATACCCTCGGCTTACACATATATTTCCCACAGCCTAATCAGTGCCTTGAACTGAAATAACCTCACATACCTGAGCCTGGGAATTGTTGCCCCATGCCCAGATTTTTCCTGCAGTTGCACTCTCTTGTGCAACTGTGAAATCACAACCACATGAAACCTGCTTCAGCCTCAGATTTTCTCTTCCACTAAGAACTCCAGAAACAGATGGTGATTTGGACACTGAAGAAGTCTGTGAAAATGCAATCAGGGACAGACATTACAATTTGCATGTTCAGGTATTGCAAGCTTTTTGTGGATGATATTATCCTGCTTTTATAAGGACCTGATTTGAATTTGGTGATTAAATCACATTCCAAATGTTGATTAGATACTCTTTTGGACTGAAGGTTGATGAATTTTAACCAAGAATTCAGGTCTTCTGAGTCATGACCCAACAACACAGCACCATATTCCAGAAGACCTGAATCCTCAGAAAGAACACCATGTGAACGTTCAATCACATGCATTTTAACCCTATAAGGTCCCATTATTCTAAACCAGTGGCTCACACAAATGCTGCATCACTGACTGCTTGTAGGTAATACAAAGAAATTATAATTTAGGGCATGATGGGGTTTTACTTTTCCAGAAAATATGAACAAATGATGTTCTATACAACAGAAACACTTTTCTGTGTGTTTTGTATATTTCAAAAGTTTCTCAGTTTCACAGACTATGGAAACATTACACACAGATTTCTGCAGGAGTGTTAAGTGTCCTATAAAAAACACATAAAAGATCCAGGAAAAGTCAACACCAGTTTCTTTGAAACAACTTAAAAATAAACAAGATAAAAGTGTTCTGCTTACATACCAAGAAGATGCACCTGCTGGTCTCTGAATATGTAAATAGTTAGCAAAGAGGCAAGAAATCATGAAATAAAGTGAGGTTATCATAATAATGACCCTTTTTCTGGCAGAAGTTACATTTTTTGCAAATTTTTTGCTCTGTAACCAGAAAGATTCCTTTAGGTCCTTGTAGAAAGTGCTGTGTCAGTGTTGCCTGAGGGACACCTGTACTTATAGAGTTTGCGGTTGAAAAACAAACAGCTGTCAAAGGTGAGGAGGGCTAGTTATTACAGCATGCACAATCAGGTTTGACAAGAAAAACTCCGCAATTTGGTCACGCTGTGTAGTTGCATGTTTTGTAATCGCCTCACAATACATGGCCATTTTTTTCCTACAAACCATTATCTGATTTGTCTTTCTAATAGTCTGCAGACTGTGCCCTCTGTGACATATAAACTAAATCTTTACATACATACATATATATATATATATATATTATTTAAACTAATTTCAGGCTTAAATAAACATGTTTAGCTGTGCTGGTAATAGCTACATTTATGAACTGTTCTTTATACTACATATGTGAGACAATAACAACATGAGTTACCAGAAAATCCACTGCATTTTTACCAATCTGCATACCAATGGTTGCGTACTACTGCAACAGAGAACCTGAAAGGTTTAGAGTGTAAAATTCAACAAATACCAGGTGGTGACTACAAACAACTTCTGTCATGCAGACTCTGACCCTCCATTCTAATGCCCTTGCCTGCAGTCAGTAGCACTGATAACAGGAATCCATCTACTATTATTAGCAAAATTACTCCAAGATCTCCAAACAGGGATCTAGAATACTGCCTTCTGTCAAAAGAACAATCTCCAATCCAACAGAACCCACATGTCTGGGAGCCCCCAGTGCAACATGGTCTGCTGCGGCCCTACTAGTATCACTTCCTGCAGGATATTTTGCTCCTCAGTCCCCACATAAGAATAATAAAAGTCATCTATGGTGTTCAATATATACCACAGCAGTAGACGTACTTTTGTAAGCTCAGTTAGATGAGAATTTAAAAATTAATTCCACATGAAGACTAGATATTCTATAAAATTACAAGGCAAATCCAAAACAAACCCAGCGTGCTGAAATAACCAGCTACAAAAAATTTAAAGTAACTAGCAATATTCTCAATAATGTCAATATGTGAACTAAATGACAAGAAGTCAATGTATTATAATAAAAAAATGCTCTTGTTTATGCCTGCTGACATCTGTCATACTCTTATCTAGAGTAGGCCTATATGTCATTTTTATTACACCAATAAATGTCATATTTCAATTCACCTTAGTACTTGCAGCAACAGAAGCAGCTGCAGATGTTAGCGGTGTTGGGATGGGGATTTCTTTTCGTGTTCCACTGCCCAATTGACCATCTAGATTGCGTCCCCACATATACAGCACACCTTCATTTGTTAGAAGAGCTGAATGATGGCACCCACAAGAAACCTGCCAATAGTAGAAATACAGCCACAAAATTATGTATGTTTTAATTGTTACACCATGCATGTTGTCTAGTCACTCAATTATTATACCAACTAATGCACTTATATAAAATTTACATATTAAAACACTAAAACTGCTCTGACTTGCTTCAGTCCTAAGACCATCATCAGGGAGCTGTATTTCTTTGCCTTGCTAAAGTCACATTAGAACCAGTCATAAATTAACTTCGTTGTACTAGTATGGTATTGTGGCAGCATGCCATGTTGTGTAATGTTATGGTCAGAAGAGTGCCCTGCTATGGATGTGCATTCTGTGCTTCGCTATGTGATATTGCGTATCACGTAGCGAAGCACAGAATGCACATCCATAGCAGGGCACTCTTCGCAACATAACATTACACAACATGGCATGCTGCCACAATACCATACTAGTACAACGAAGTTAATTTATGACTGGTTCTAATGTGGCTTTTAATGTGACTTTAGCAAGGCAAAGAAATACAGCTCCCTGATGATGGTCTTAGGACCGAAGCAAGTCGGAGCAGTTTTATTGTTTTAATATGTAAGTTTTATATAAGTGCATTAGTTGGTATAATAATTGAGTAATTACACATGTATTTAAAATATATTCAAACCAAAATTTACAAATTGTATAAATTAAACATCAGTAACTACTATAACACATGTCAGGATGAGAACATGGAAAGAGCACACAGGTTTGTCATCCAATTCTACAAAATTAAAATATCTACACTGCAATTAGCAATATCCCTATCAAACTACTGTAACTACCAAACTTCATCATACTATTTTACATGATTCATTACCAATTTAATTTACTATTAATTAAAGCATATGTAGTGGTGTCACCAAGTTTCTTTATGCAAATTCCACTTCTTCAGATCTGTAAGTAAATAGACACATAAGGTATCCCAGTATCTTCTGATAGCTGTTTAAGTACTCAAGCAACTCATCCATCTTCATAAGGGGTGGTTCACCACTGAACAGTCCTTGTCCTTCGTCAGATAACTGCAGTTCAAATATTCACACCCCAAGATACATTTTAATACCAATATCCCACATACAACTATGTACACTAGGCCATTCTGATGACTCCATCCAAGTTCAAGGCCTCTGTAACATTTTGTAATGTGCTGGCCCCAACCTCCAAACTGGAGTAACATGTGTCACTGAGTGTCTCAATCTACTTACTGTATTATGTGCTATGATGACAAGGCCACCTAATATGACACATAATAATCTTACTTTCAGTGTTATTCATTTCTCTTGCTTAGTGATGAGTTCCAACACACTCTCGTCTTTTACCTGAACAATTCGGCCAACTACTAGTGATGTGTCCACAAGCTGAGGTGTAAGATGGGACTGGCCATCATCAACAGGCTCTGCTCTAGATGACTGGTTGGTTGCCTCCACATCAGGAGAAGCCTAACAAGGTGTTACAGAACTTGTTAAGTACAAAACAAACAATATACAAGAATTCCATGTAATATGCTCAAGGACAAATCGTATTGGCCAGCCTCTCCAACACGTGTCCTGTGGCCTGTCTAATGGAGAATTTGGGAGGCAGGATTGTCTGTGATTGGTTAGACTAACTGTCCTGAAATGGGGCTCAGGAACAGTGAATGGCTGCTTACATTAACACAGTGACCCCACAACTATTTCTGAATTATATCCCATGCCAATTGAACCACATCTTCACACTGCGCAAACTGCTATACCATCACATTTAACCATTTTTGGTCCAGTGCAGATTTAAACTTTACATCACTCTCTGCTGTATCGGGTTCAAAGTTGAGCTCAAACTAACACATTATTTCAGTCTTTTATGCTGACTTTCCCTAAGCTCCTGCTACCTTATAGACAGTAAAAAAGACAAGACGTTACACACATTAATTTCAACATATATTAACCACACTACTTGATAGAGAATGGCTGAATAAATAAATCTGACAGATTCAACAAAATGTGAATCTTGTGCCCCATCTCTGTCATGGATCTAGCTAACAAGTTCAGTTGGAGGCTTCTGAAACTGTGTTACACCGCAATCCCATCACTTTCATATGAAGTCTGTAATCAGTGTGACTAGCAGACACAGACAACTGAAAAAGTTATATTTCTGAGATAAAACAATAACAGAAAGAAAACTGATTTTCCTCTTTCAATTCAAAAACCATTTTTTTCTGTTTTCCACTGAATTTATGATACCACAGCATTTAAACAAGAGCAACAAAACTGTTAACTGATTTTCAGTTACATAATTTCAGAAGTCTCATCATTATTCAGTGCTGTAATCTATGGAATACACTGAACCCTTGGTTCGTCCCTACAACATTTTGGTGAATGATGCCTGTATGAAGTTAATATATGGGTAATAAAGGTAAAGTTCACACTGTAACAGGCACTGAAGACCCACAAAGGGAGTAGAAGTATAGCTCTAATCTTATTTTTAACCTTGGTGCTAGATGAAGGTAGGTGGCTAATGCCATGCCCTGGCTGCTTTACCCCCTTGGGAAAGATACCCAGTACTCATTGTACAGGAGGATGGGTGGGCCCCAGGGCCAGTTTGAATGGGTGTGGAGAAAATTCCTTGCTGCCACTGGGGTGAATCCCAGACTGTCCAGCTCATAGTGAGTCACTCTACCAACTACGCTATCCCGGATGCCAACAGCGCATTCTGTTCTGCTTCAACATGCGCATATATCAAGTGACACACCTGATGCAAAAAGAAATGTTATAATTCCTGTTTCTGGAAACTTTTACTTTGAAAAAAATACTAAAAGAAACACATATAAAGAAAATAATATCTCTGAAACATATCTCAATTTGTAAAAGAGTGTAAATTAGTAATCTGTATTTCAATAAGGACATTACTTGTACCCATATAAGAGTAAAAAATCTTAACTAAGGCAGAAGGAAGTTACTTGTACACTCTAACAAAACAATTCAGTGCTTAGTAAGAATGTATGAGGGTGTGCTGATAAGTACTTTGTCTGACCAGGAAGGAAACAAGCTACAGTGACCAAACTCGGGATTTATTCAACATACTCCCCACAAAGCTCAATACACTTCTTAGCCCATTGCTGTAACTTTTGCAAGCCACTCAAAAAAAATTCAGAATGTTGTCCATCCATCCAGGTCTACATGGCAGCAATGACCTCCACGTCAGACAAAAAATGTGACCTTTCAATTGTTTTTTCAGTCCAGGGAACAGGTGGTAGTCCGATGGGGCCAGATCTGGAGAAAAGGGTGGGTGATCAAGACAATGGAAGCCAAGGTAGGCCAGTTTCTTCCGGATTGCAAGTGCCCGGTGAGCCAGGGCAATGTCACGCAAGAACAAGACCCTCTTGGTGACCTTCCTGCGGTGTTTTTCCTTCAAAGTGTCCATCAATTGCACCAGCAGAGATAAGTAATACTCCGCATTGATAGTTTGGCCCTTTGGAAGACAATTAAAGAGGATGCCGTCTTGATCCCAAAAAATTGAGGAGAGAAATTTTCCAGTGGATTTTTGCACTCAGAATTTTTTGGGGTGGGGTGAACCACTATGCTGCCACTCCATTGATTGTTGCTTTGTCTCCAGGTCAAAGTGATACAACCAGGTTTTGTCCATGGTCACCAATCGCGACAGGAAATCATTTGGATCGTGCCAAAAAAATTCCAAAAGTTGCTCAGATGACTGGTACCATTGACGTTTTGGATCCGCTTTCAGGCATTTCAAGAACCACTTTGTGGAGAGCTTTCGCATGTCCAAACCTTCATGAATGATGGACTCAACCCACTCACGTGAGATGCCCAGTTGCTCAGCTATTGATTTAGCTGAAATCTAGTGGTCTTCCAAGATTAGCTTGTGAATTTTATCGATAATCTCCGGGGTGGTCACTGTTTTGGGTCATCCAGGAAGAGGTGTATCACAGGTGGAAAAATCACGTTTGAAGTGGTCCACCCAGTTTTCGATGGTGGCATACGATGGTGCATGTTCCCCGCATGTTTCTTTCAGAATGGTGTGAATTTCCTTCAGTGCCTTGCCTTGCGAGAAAAAAACTTGATGACAACTCGCATCTCCATGTTGGTGAAATCGCGCACATTGCCTGACATGCTTCCTTTCAGCCTTTGTAACAAGAAAAGACTTGCAATTCGGCACATGAACAGACCCCTCTTTCTAATGACACTATCGATTCCGTCCTACAACATCGGGAAGTAGGTCAGGCCAAGGACTTATCAGCACCCCCTCATATTAATGAGTGGTGATGAAACACACAAAGGTTAAACAGCACCACCAATGTACCAGTTTAACTTCCTGTTTGAAATGAACCACTTACCAAAGTTTAATTTATTGTTTATCAAGGTAAATATGTAAAAATATAACTTGCAAATTGCATCCAAGCAATTTACATGATATCATCCATTTCTGAAACATACGTCAAATACCTTATACTTGGTATGCATCACTGTACTTCCTATTCCATTTAATAGTATTATATACTGCTACGTCTACTCTTTTTTAAGTATGGCAAATGAACTTGACATCTGGTGCCATGCAACTAAATGTCTGAAAATCATGCTACTTCTCCATGCATAAATCCACTGTACCTAATTTTAAAAATGTACACAACATTACAAGTAAGGGAACAACAATCTAAACTGAAACAGCTTAAATTAATGACAAATGTTTGCAATAGTTTCTACAATATCTAACAGATTCATCTGTACAGGGCCCTGACAATGCTACATGAGTTACTGATGTTTTCTTCTTATTCTTCTTCCTTTGGACTTCGTCCACTGATTATCGACTTCAGTAGGTCATATACCATCGTCACTGCCCCACAGAGTTCAACTACACAACTGGCATGGACCTGGCATATATCCAAATATCTCACAAAGTTAACTAGAATCCAGTTTTTAAGATTAAAATACAGGTCCACAATCACAACTGTAATAATGCAGAAATCCCATAATTTAAGAAATTGCTCTGATTTTAACTGAGCTAACCCACAAGACCAGGAGTAATTATTATTATTGCTCACTTGAAACAAAGACCTCGCATGTGCCAGCAATCCATGCAAACCAGCCAGCTAATTTTTTAGCAAAATGAATTCCTACCCTCTAAGTACATCCATAAAAATGTGGATTCGTGCCATCACTACAGGTAGACAGGCAAAGGTCAAGATGGTTCAAGATCATATCTGTAGGCATAAGCTGTGCACCACAACTACATTGACTAAACTTTTTGTGGCTTTACCGAATCTTAATGCACATGTACTTTATGGACAGCCTATAGTTATCCAACTCCCCAAAATCAGATGGAGCAAAAAGTCTGCTGAAGGAAAATTCATTCCCAGTACTATATATCACTCATATGCAGACACTAATTATACATCAAAACTGTAATACACCTTGACAGCAAGCAACCAAATGCTGTGTTCAAAGAGTTACCATTCCTCCTTTGTATTCGGAGATACTGAGCTCAAATGCTGGCCTAAAGACAAGCTTTCCTGAGTGAATTATTCTCTGACTTTCCTCAGTGCACCAAACATGTATTTCAAACAGAAACCTGCAGTCATACAACTCCCCAGATTTCAAGAAATCAGAAAGTTTCTTAGCAGAGTTCACTTCCATAAAGATATTCACATTAAATACAAATCAATACCAGTCTCTGAAAGTAGGACATCATATACTAGAACAACACTTGCACTTCCGTAATTTATTACTGATCTCTGAGAATACCATTCACTTAATCATATTCATCCTCTGAAACCATGTGTGAGCCCCAAATTTTCACTGGGGAACTGACTGTAAGGCAATGTATAATTTGATTTTAAAAGTTCTGTTATAAAAATCATGTCATAAGTATAACACAAAACTGTTTGCAACTGCATTCATATACAGACAAATATAACTACATGTTCCATTATTCACTCACATAATTTATATCACGAGGCCTATTCTTTCAGGTTATTGTAATTTCATCTCACATTATTTTATTTCATTTTACAAAATTATAATATACCAATCATTAGTCAATGTCAGTGGCTGATTTTGGCTGAGGAGTAAATCAATTAAAACACTGATATCACTGACTAGATTTTTTTTTTTTAATTTCCATTGGGTGGGGGGGGGAAGAGGTTGCAGTCTGGCAACCCCCCACTCCATCTGTGTGCATCTCTGTCTGAAACAGATGTGGCAAGGATCCGTTTGTGATTTACTGATCAGAGCATTAAATTATGTAACACTTCCATTCAAAACACACGGCAAGTAATTTAACATGTAATAAAAAACAATACCGCCGCAGTTCTGTAAATTACTGGTAAATGTTTTGTCTGTGTAACACCTTATGATGACAGCAAAATAAATGAGCAGACAGCAGTATTACTGAAATTTTTTTCAAATTTTAATTTTAGATAATGCAGTTACAATTTTTGTAAAATTCATCCCATTGTGGTACATTATATTAAAATTGACACACACGTTGCCCTCAACCACAACAAATGTTATTAGTCCCATCAGTACATGTTACATGTTTCGGTCATACTGACCATCCTCAGGTATTAAATATATTATTTTAAAACTCAAAGTAATGTGCACATATATTTTAAACATGTGATATCTAAAAAATTGAACAAGTCACATAATTAATGTTTATGTAGCAGTTAATTATAGAAACTTTTTTTATATTTCTTGTTTCTGGTTTTAGTTACAGGAAAAAAAGAATTTAACAACTTGTACACAAAACAGGACAACATACAATAAAGAAAACAAAGAGAAATATATAAAAAAAATATATTTTAACTGCTATATAAACATCAATATTATGACTTGTACAATTTGTGAGATCTCACAAATTTAAAATATATTTGCATTTTATTTTGAGTTTTAAAAACATGTATTTATAGCCTGAGGATAGCCAGTACAACCAAAATATGCAGACTAATAAAATTTGCTGTGGTTGATGGCAACAGATTTGTCAGTTGTAATGCAGTTACAATTATGGATCTGTACTAACAATAAAGCCAAGGACTACACATACAGCCATGTAAAGTATGCATACCCACTGCTGAAATGTAATTCAGTATTTCACGCATATAAGCTGAGTTATGCACAGCAGTGAGAATTTATGTTGTGGCCTTCTGAAGATGGAAGCAACAGGTTTCTCTGAAACATTGGTAACCATCTACAAGAGTACTCCCAGAAGACCACAACCCAAACTCAGTCTGAAAAGCATACACAAAACCAGATGTTTGAATATCATACACACACCATGCACACGCAATAAAATAATGTGAATGGCATGGATATGCTGTTTCATTCTGACACAATGGTTGAGCCTGTGATCCAGCCAATCAACTGAATGTGATGTTCTTTATCTACAATATAATTTTATGAATAGAAAAATAAGTGTACGAAAAATATAGTTTTCCCAAGCTTCTGTCATCACCATATTATAAAGGCACATGGGAGAAAAGGAGGTATAGTTCCATGCATTCTTAATTTCAGAACTAGATAGAGATAAGTGGTCAGCCTCACAAACCAAGCATTTTATTCCTGGTGAAAGAACTGAAGGTACCCACTAAATGGGAGGCAAGGTGGATCCCAGAACAAGTTTGGACACAGGAGATAAATTTCTGGCCCCTCCCAGAAACTGGACACCCAATTTCTCCGTTCTGCAGTCAGTCACCTAGCTTTATATTAACTGAGCTATTCTCGCTCATGGAAAAATAAGAGGACTTGTACAAGGTAATATTATGACATGCTCTACATGTATTCAAGAAAAAATTATGCAATATGTAGAACTATGGTAATTATTCTTACCCACCCTCCTGTAAAATAGGTACCAGGTCTTTCCTGGGGGTAAAGTATGGCCGAGGCGTGCTGCTGACCACTCACCCCCTTCTAGTGCCATGGTCATGGAAGAGTAGATCTATACCTCTACCCACCCTCTGGGCCACACCAGGCCTGTAACGGGATCACTTTACCTTTACCTTTATGGTAATTATTACATCTGGACACCTTGCATTCATATAATTTTTAAGAAAACTAGAAGCAAGCAAAAGCAATGACTTGTTACTGCACTGAAAGATAAATTAATTCACTACAAAAACTTGTCCTCTAATAATACTGTTCATTACAAGATAGTAGATAACAAGTGGCTATGCAGAAGATTTATGAAGTCTAGGTTCAATGTCACCTGCTGCCAATAATAAAAAAAAAAAGCATCCACAAGTGTTCACATGAAATTCAGCCACCAAAAGATGAGATGACAGTCAAGCCCAAAAATATATTTACAGAGAAAAACTGAGACAGGGGACCATGCATAATGCCAGCTTCAACTATGCCACACAGAATGCAGTGAAAACACCCATACAACCAAAGGAAACAATTCCCTATTCTAGGTATGTGAAATTCCTTTTTACAACCTCCTATCTATATATATAGGTGCTGGGCATAACACATGCAAGAGTGCTCCGTCTTTTCCACACACAACGGAAGTGATACAAAATGTAAGCATGTCAAACAACTACAGATCATGGTTAAAATATTAACCCTAGAAGACCCTGTTGGTTTTTTTAATGGTCAGAACTGTTCCAAGAGCACAGGTATTGATGCTTCTTTAAAAAGTCTTTTGTTTTCACCAAATGCAGACTCTGAATCAGGGAAATGGTGGCTAACAATCTTTTGACAGCAATCCCACAATTTTTTTGACAGATCAGACAAATTGGAAAGTGCAGCTATATACACCTCTTCAAATAAGTAACCTTCGTGTTCTGAGAAACAAGACTGTAAACATAGAAAGTGAAGTTAACAATTTTTCATAAAACCTCAGACTAACACAAGATACAGCTGCTGATTTATTTTGTGTTTGAGTAACATTTTGTGTTACGAGAAGAAAGAGATTCCAAACCACAGAGAGAAATATGATTCCAAATTCCAAATTTTTTGACAATTAACACTGATCAGCAAGGACAACTACCAATTCTTTATTACTTGCATAATGTGAGTTGTATTTCATCAAAATATGTTCCATGTTCCGTGCATCAATCAGACATATACAATTTTTCTTCTTAAAGGAATGAACAAATTTACTTGGATTTATTTATGTGACATTATTACATACCAAATACCAACATGTTTCGGCCAATCACATGGCCATCTTCAAGGAGATGAGAACAGGAATCAAACACACTTATAATGTGTCAAAATCACTCCGCAGTTAAAAATCATATAATTTTTGGTTGAATTTCACAGTTTAAATAGCAAAATATCGATGAGTATAAAATATCAAGAGTTCAAAAAGTTGTATAGAGTACAGGTCTGTGGAGTGATGTACACAGAACACAAATGTGGTGAATTTTGATCCAGATTGGTAAGTGATGATATAGTCCGCACAGTGAGTTGTATTTTCTGGGAAAATACAAATCTTATGGGTCATTTCATCTTCTAGGGTTACATTCTGTGGTAAATAAATTTTATTTCTTCACTGTTGTATTCAGCAGTGTACCAATGGCACATGAACATGTATATGCACCCAATATTTTAAGTAACATACTTTCCCAATTTATAATGGAATTTACCAGAGTCCACTTACAAAGTTGTTATCAAGAGGAAGTGGCCCAGCTGATAAACCTTTGAACTCCATAGTGGGACTAACAATTAAAGATGCAATAGAGTACCCTTCAGCTGTGGTTGTTGTAAGTGGTGGATAGGATGGCTTCACCTTCAGTAAAACAGTTTATAGACGATGCTGTTAAACAACTATGAAAACTGCTCTATTCAGACATTTCTACTCTAATACGATACTAGGGCAGTTCTCAACACAGAACACATCATCAGGAACAGAAGCAACATATTTGGTTAAACACAAGCCACAATTTTGAAAAAAACAATGTGTTGCCTCCATTTACTCCTCTCTGTTGCAGGAGGAATGGAACATATAACATTTACAGTAAAAATTAATTCTTTTGTTAACTGTACACCTGACTTCAAAGTTCAGACTGCTGTTTTCTGGGGTGTGAAGCTGTGCAGTCTTGCGGGTGAAACTAGGTTTTGAAGGAACGTGCTTCCTCCATCCATATTCAGGACCAAAGTTGGCTTTGAAACCTAGAGATGGAGGCACCAAGCTGCTCCAAAATTTTGGAGTCTCCTTACAAGACCACATGATGTCACAACCCACAAAATTCCAATCCAAACATCTCACACCGAGGAAAACCGAAAAATTACAACACACATCACAGAAAATTGGTGGCAACAGATAATATTTTAATGTAATCAAATAACCTTCTCTTGTTTATACTGATAGCCAATTGTTAATGTAAGACAACCTAAATTACTCCCTTATGTAATTTTTCATTTAGTTACAGACATACCAACTCCTGAAAGCAGAGTCTTCCTTAAGACTTTTATGTTTTGTTGACCATGCATCCTTGTATTATCTTGTAAATAAAGCTAACTTGGTGCACAATTTTTCTTAGTATGTTTATTTCTTTTCTCTACATGTTTTGGGCGAATATGTGCCCATCATCAGGAGAAATAGCTGTATCTATGTGACACTTGGTATCTGTCACTCTGTGTGGATGACTGTCTGGTACGCACCCTGCATACCAGTCATCCAGAGGACAAATATCAAGTGTCACACAGATACAGCTATTTCTTCTGATGATGGGCACATAGTCACCCGAAACATGTAGAGAAAAGAAATAAACATACTAAGAAAAATTGTTCACCAAGTTGGCTTTATTTACAAGATCGTCCTTAAGACCTTAACAGCAGCTAGTCAAGTCACTCTCAAAACTTTACAGAACTCATTGCCATGTTCATTAAAATCTGCTACTGGACCCTATAATGAATCAGAGGAATGAAGTCCACACCATCATGCCCTTATGCCTTTAAGATCCACCCACCTATGCCTTTGAGTACACCATTGGAAATCAAGAATAAAGTAACCAGAGTGAAACAAAAGTACACTTTTAGGAAAACACTTGCCATACCGTTTTTATCTTCCAACTAATGCACTTTGAAGCACAAAATATCATTCATTTTGTGTTGTCAAGTGACGGGTAGACTACTGGACTAAAGCCAGCACAGGCTTGCGTACAGCAATGTTCAATGCCACACTTGTGTCTGTTCATGTTAATGGTAACCTGTTTGCAAGCTCACTGCTAACAGAACCTTATAATAAAAATACTGTTTATAGTTATTTCTGTAAGGATGTTCCCTTGGCACTGCCTATAGTAAGAAGTATAGATACTGCAGAGTATGTTAAAAAAAATAGCTTTCTTATAAATCCTATGTCTAAAATTTGACCTACCAATTACAAAACTCTCTGATGAACTCATATATATATATATATATATATATACAGGATGTCCCAGGAGGAATGTGCCAGACTTCGGGAGGGTGTTCCTTATGTTAAAGTATACCGATATAACCCAAAACACCTATGTCCAAAGTTGAACG
>Ga0123352_10004855_pt1 | contig 19986 bp, 12 predicted proteins | sample TergutLab28metaG_FD_89700 | JGI IMG/M metagenome (GOLD analysis project Ga0123352, IMG submission 89700) | Labiotermes labralis P1 segment gut microbial communities from Petit-Saut dam, French Guiana - Lab288 P1 | ecosystem: Host-associated > Arthropoda: Insects > Digestive system > Gut ...
AATACTACTCAGAAAATCTGGTAGCGCCGGGGATCGAACCCGGGACCTCTGTATCTGTAGCCAGAAACTCTGACCACTAGACCACAGAGGCGGTCAATAATAATAATAGTAATAGTAATAGTAGTCATGTTTATTAAGAAGTACATTTTAAATAATGAATGTAGTAATTGCGGGAAAGATGACATTCTTTTTGAAAATGTCAATGTAATTGCTCTTTTGGAGTTCAAAATAATGCGATTGTGGCCAGATACAGTTCTAGTGTTTCCAGTGTAGAGATATTGAAAAATTTTAAAAAAAAAGAGGAAAAATAACCGAATTTTAATTTAAGACACCCCTGTTTGTGTCGTCTCTCCCCAAACTCCTGGGCGGAGACGCCACCCACTGACAGCAGAAGATGTGTTCTGTGGTAATTTTAAAATACGAATAAGGATGAGAAAGGACAAGCTATTGACATGAAGTAAAAGCGGTAAAACAATCCTATTACAGGCCTGGACAGGCCCTGAGGGTTCCAGGAGGTTGAGGCTCCCAGATTTTTAGACAATCGGCACATGAAGGTTGTAAGGTTTTCAACCCTACGCACCGGCCGCCTTTACCACCCAGGAAATATTCCTGGTACTCATTTCTGTTAGAGGCTGGGTCAACCCGAGGGCAATAGTACGGCCAGAAAGATTATGTCAATGAAAAATTCCAATGACACCATCGGGAATTGAACCCGCGACCTTTGGCTTGTATCGCAGTGCCTAAAACAACTGTGCCACCGCGTAAGCTATTGATAACAACAATAACAAAAATATTTTCCATGTGTAAGGTAAAAATGTTTCATTTTTAAACAGAGGAGTGAAAATTTGACGACAATTAATTATTAAATAAAGAACAATTCGTTACAAAATTTACACAATATATGTGCTTAGAAGTATAAATTAAGAATAGCTTTGAATGGCGTATTTTTATTTTACGTAACTAAAACTTCACATATTGAACTTCTTACTCGTATAAATCTCTTCTGAAGAAAACAAGAACAGAGCATCCCATCTAGGCTGCATAGGTTTAAGGATCCATGAAAAAATTAGAAAAGTGAGAATAAAGTAAAATTTACTAAAAATGAAAATTTATTTCACGAAAGCAATGCTTATACGTGCATGTTACTTCTATTTTTTAAGTTTTCCATTCTTATAGTCTGCTTTCCGCAGTCAATGCTCTTGTCTGTAAAAAGTGAGCATTTTCACACACACACCCACACACATATTGAACACTGTAAACATCGAATGCCATAATCTCTCCTTGCCCTTGTGTGATAATGTTTATTACATTCAACGCACACATGCGAATCGAATTCAGATTCATCAGCATCTATCTATTTTTGGGTCAAGTCTTTGCTCTTTCTTCTCAGTGATGAGTGTTTATTGGGCCGTCCTTCTAGTTTTTGTTTTACTTCGGGTTCCTTCAGTGTTTGTTTTCAACAAACTCTGAATATGTTCAGAAAATGGCTTGTTGTGTGATTTTTCTTCACAGAAAACCCAAACAATTTCACTGAGGAACCTACAAAATAGTTTTACATTCGCCATGAGAAATAACATCATTCATGGCGGTCAGAGATTCGAGATTATTTGCTTCCAAATTTGACCTTTGGTTGTCTGCTGTGAAACTTATGCAGAGCAAGATGCAATAGACTGTTGCCTTGCGATAGGAATGTCAGCTGCAAGTCCTAACAGTGTTATGGCCGATTTTTCCGTAGCCTGGCATTATCTGACACTGCCTGTCAGTGGTGCACTAACATAAACATTTTTATACCTTCATGGCGAGTTTACTGTATTATGCTATTCATAACTTTTTAAATAAATTTGTAAGGTTTTATATGTGTTAGTTTTACAGTCGTGTTTAAAATTACTGTATCAGTGTTGGACTGGTAAATATAATGTCACTCAGTAGCGGATTATAAGAAAGCGTTTTTTTACTTGTTGATATTTATATATTTTGTCAAAAATCCATTGACAGGGTCTCATCGGCGTTTCTTTATTCACGGCGGGTTATCATTTTATTGGCCCTTTTGAGATCACTGGCTAATATATGCTGTACACTTTGTGACAGTTCATCAACCTGGTGGACATAGCGTCTTCTGTGCAAATTCGCCGGATTTCCATCTCCTATAAACTGTTCTGTAGGATCCCATAGTCCTTACTTACCTTAATAAAACTAATATCGCTTTGTTCTAAAACTTCACTCAGGTTTTCAAAGTCCCATCGTTGCAGAAGTAAAACGTCTAGTTTTTTAAATCTCTTTTCACGGCATGACGTAACAGGGATGAATAACTAAAAGAACCCATTACGCATTAGTCTAAAGTGCAGTAAAACTTAAGGAAATGTATAAATATCATTTCTAATTTCAGTTACGTATAGACAGGTTTTTTTGCATGGCTTATCACTTTTCTCTTGAAAGTGTGTGCCATCTATATTATTTTTCGATGCAGAGGATGAAACAGTTTCCTCCACGGCTTACTTATTTTAAAGCGGGTAAAATCCACATAAAACTAACACAAAGTCGTCTGTCTACAGATTTCCAACGACATGTGTCGTGCACTTAATAATTCTAAATTCCTCACACAGTCCATGTTCCGACATGTTTCAGTTTGGCCACCGCCGTCGTCAGAGAATTCAAATTCCAAGCCAAAACACCGCAGTTGAAAACTGTTTGTGTTTTTGTGCATTCACAATAAAATCCACGTTAAAGGATAAATAACAATGCGAAGTTTCATGCTAAGTTCGTCAAATGATCCTCCGCAATCACACAGAGGCCTCTATCACAAACGCATATAGTGAAGTCAATGACATTCGAAATAAATTCTTAAGTACAAATAAATATTACACGCCAGTCAATAACAAAAATTTATTCTATATACAATGGTATATATTTATCTCAGTATTTAACCAACTTGATGCACAAAATTGCATTACATACCTTTAGGTGTGATGATACCAGAGGCTGTGTAATGCAATTTTGACCTCCTGATGATGAGCACATATGCTCGAAACATGTAGAGGCATGAAATAAAAACTTATTGTGAAACAAATTTTGTGCATCAAGTTGGTTAAATACTGAGGATAAATATACTGAGATGCACGGTCAGCAAAACGTCAAAAAATGGTATATATGTCAGGGCGACATATATACTATTGTATATAAAATAAAAATAGTGTTATTGACTGACGTATAGCATTTATTTGCATGTTAAAAAACTTAGGGATGGAAAACTTCAAATATATAGCTGGTCAGGCTAGTTCCATCAATCAGTACAAGAATACAAGATCCAAGCTTTAAAACGTCGTGCTAATATCTATTTCAATAAGCAATTCCTTGCAAAGAAAATCATCCTCAGTTATGTTAAATTAAAATTCTAGAACACCTCACCTGCAGCACAGCTCACATCTAAAAATGCACAAATCACCCGTATAAAAGATGAGATAAAATTTCTGTTCATATATTCGCTCTGACATATATACCATTGTATATAAAATGAAAGTTGTGTTATTGACTGACATATAGTATTTATTCGTATGTTATAACACTCTGGGATGGAAAACTTCAAAAATAAATTCTTAAGAATACCCACACTTACCTGGCTGTTTCAGAAATTGTGGGCCTCAAAGAATCACTATGGATCAACAGTTCTTTTAGCTTTCCTTCGCATATGTAACTAATGGAACTGTGAGGTAGGGCGTTAGTTCCTTTTACTGCCAGAAGTTTGAACTACAGAAACAGTGTCAAGCCTCCTGGATTGACACTTTTTGTGTACATTTCGGTAGACTTTTCCACTCTTGATACCCAGATCTGTGTGCCTCTTATTATTTTTAAGCACATGCATTTTGTTTTAAATTCCTGAACATTTTCGTGCATTTTAAGTCCGCTGATTTCGTGAGTACCTAGTATCTGCCTACATCCGTTTACGGTATATTAATCACTGGGTCGTCATGTTTTGTGTCACAGAGAGATACAAGTTTTTGGTCACCCTGCCTCGCATTATATTGAAGTGGGATCATGGAATGGAAGAAGCGCCCAGCTGTCTGTAGGACACGCTCTAATGATGGGGCACACAGCCGCCGAGGAAACCGAGCTTCAAAATTATTGCTTCAACCCATAATAGGACCTACTCCTTTCTATATAACTATCCAGCTATTTGTGATGTCTGTCCTATACCTTTTGCGTTTGGCTCTCTCCTCTTTATACGTGTCTCGTTTTATTTATTTCTGTTCACTTTTTTTCAAATATATATATCTTCTTTTATTGTGTTCCGACGGAGGTTCTAAATTAGCAGGAGTAGGCTCACCGCTCACGACCAGATCATGCGTTGCTGCTGTTGTGGGGGTAAATTAATGTCGTCATATTGACCAACGGTAGAAGTACAGTGTGACTGAAAAATATATGAACATTTCTTCAGAAACATTTGAAATTCTAGTATATCTGTGCTTCAGGAAATATGAAGTCACCTGGTTGATATTCAACAATATTAACGATGTTTGTATTGCTATTGGTAACAAGTCGATATCGAATAATTATAGTTGTTTACGTCATTGTTTAATTACTTATCTAAGTTCCGTATGAAATAATGTCATTTGACCTTATTTGTTATACAAAATATACGTTTTGTTCATTTTTACTTGTAACTGTAAACATCACAACTATTTTGTACTAAAATTAAGCGTTATGACACTCGTTGTACATAATTATTATGAAATTGTCTTTCTTCCTCACCAATTGAAATATCTCTCCAAATTTTGTGCACAGAACCAAGCTCGGGTTTTCAGCACCTTAAAATGCAAAAATAATTTTATTCTATCGATATACTACACGATATACTGATAACTAAAACTTTACAAAATATATCGATCTATCGATGTAATTTTCAACAGAATATTACATCTGTCTCATATTTGGAATATCCTAGTCTGAGTTAGTGACAGCGTCGTTAAATAAATCCTAAATAAACAAATGTTAAATCAATATACATGTGTAGCATCTGCGTGCTTGCACAAAGGGAACGGATAAAGCTTGTTGGAATAAGCCGTGTTTCCCGCATTCGAAGAGCCAGGACTGTTCATGGCACAAGAAGTGTAAGTCTATGGAGCTCGTCTTGTGAAACCTATAGGCTGTCAGTTCGTTACACAATGACCCCGTACTGAATCAGCTACATCTACTGTACTTTGACACTATCACAGCCTTAAATAATTAAGGTGGACTTTTATTTGGCGCTACAGCCCCCAGTGGGCCATGGCCTCTTCATTCAAAAGGTTTCTAAATCACACACAACGACGCATCGCATTCGGTAGGACTCCTCTGGACGAGTGATCAGCTCGTCGCAGAGACCTCTACTTGACAACACACAACACTCGCAACAGACAGACATCCATGCTCCCTGTAGGATTCGAACCCACAATCTCAGAAGGCGAACGGCCGCAGACTTACGTCTTAGACGGCGCGGCCACTGGGAACGACAAGATGGAATTTACTTCTGCCAAATCGCGTATGCCTGTATTTCCCAAGTTTTCACTTTCTTCAGGCTTTCGACTAAAATTTGTGTGCTTTTCTTAACACCGATTTCACAGTACGTCTCCATTCCGTCTCCTCTTTCAGTTGATAATCCCAGACTAATAGCAGGTAATGGATATTATAAATAACAGATTTATAAAATGCAAACCTAGCACACCTGCAGCGCCTGCTGCTGTGGCTTCCCTGTAGGTCTGACTGTACCGCCTCACTACGTGTGTTTGCGGCACGGGGCGCTACGTCACGTTCTTCACAGGCTACTCAGGTATGCGAGTGACGTGCGGTCGTAAAGCGGCGTCGCTGGGCGTCGTTCCGGTCAGCTGATGAATTCGGGCTGCGCGTGTGTGCCCCTGGGCGCCGTGACCGGAATGACCTGCACACTGGGTGGGGGGCTGGGGGCGGTGGGTAGCCTATATTCTACAGCTCAGAACAAATTGCATGTTCCTTGCATTAATCACTGGAGTAGCAGTTTACCAAATGCTTCACTTCACGCAGTGAGAAATTTATTGCAAAGAAAATCTTGTCGATACCGACAAAGCTGATAACACAAATGTTTATCCGGTCTTCATATTTCCTGGCAACATTGAAACTTTCCAGTTTCTGGCGATGACATTGCTGAAGATCTGTGATGCTGCATAATTGGACTAATACTCGTACTTCTATTTATCTCAGTATTTAACCAACTTGATGCACAAAATTTGTTTCACAATAAGTTTTATTTCATGCCTCTACATGTTTCGAGCACATGTGCTGGAAAAATGTAGAGGCATGAAATAAAAACTTGTTGTGAAACAAATTTTGTGCATCAAGTTGGTTAAATACTAAGGTAAATATACTGAGATGCGCGGTCAACAAAACGTCAAAAAAACTTCTAGTTGCAGCAGTTTTAAAGTATCGTATGGACGGGTAAGGAAAACCATCTTGATGCATTATGTATCCTCAGTTTATTTCGTCAGTCAGCCTCTACATGTTTCGGGCATATTTGTAGCCAATCATCAGTAGGCACCGCCACATCTGTGGTTTTAACTATTTACAAATATTGTACCTCCAGTATACGAACGGTTCTACAGTTTATAATTACAATATTACTGATACAGAAACCATAATTAATAGCTACATAACACCATATGGTTTTAAGCAAAGAGCACATAAGTTCTCCAGGATGTTGGTGAATGTGACACCGAAATAGTTAGGAGAAATACAATGAATGTAATGGTGTTTAATAATGTGAGAATGCACGGAATGAAATAACTGAATATACGCTGTAAATTAATTTAGTGAAAATATTATTGAATATTGTAACCGGCAGCGTGCAAAAATTGGAAAGAACGTCGTATTCCGACATTACTGAAGGAACAGAAGATGCAACCGGCTCATAATTTTTGTATATCACTGTTTCATATACGCGTCAATTGCGACCACACAGCACCTGCAAGTCTTTAATAAGTGTTACTGAAATGTGAATAGCTAACGCTGTAGAAACATTCTTGTGAAACTAACAGTTTCTAGCTCATCAAGAAACTATCCGCATGTCATGGAACAAGAGTGTTCATCACAGTGTTCACAAGAGCTAGTCACTTGTCTCTATCCTTAGCCAGATTAATCCATTTTACACCTTTCCATCCTGATTCTGTCTCATTAACATAACATTTAATACTATTTTCCCATGTACGTGCAGTGGCTCTTTCCTTGAGGATTCCCAACTAAAATCCCACAACCTCCATGCATGCCACATTCTCGACCCATCTCTTCCTCCTTGACTTGATTGTCTTCGTCATATATGCTGGGCAAAAAATGATAAAGTTACTCTTTGCAAAAATTTTCAGCGCTCCCCTCTTATGTGAAGTATTTAAAATATCGATCAGAAATGTTCTACTGTGAGGATCTTATGGGACATTGTGTATGTAGTGAGCCTGAGGGCATATAGACTGATAGTTTACATAGCAGTAGGTTTACTGTACAGGAGAAAGCAGAGCATAGAGAAGGAATATCTCTGAACCCTTCACCGTACAAATAAGGCTTATTCTGCTGTCAAGGATGATTGATAGAGTAGGTCCAGTCAGTCATTTTGCTCGATAGAGTGGACTGTTGAGAAATAGGTTTATTGCTCTGGGTAAGTCTGGTTTTCTGTATACACGCATTTTGCAAGTAAAATGAATAGCGGGTTATTGAAAATAGTGTCTGTTGTTGACGTAACGTTATCCATGATATTTTCCTCTCCTTACGCGCGCACCATTTCTGTTGGTTGGGAAGGTTTTGCCATCGTTGGTTGACTCATCTTCCGTAATTGGTAGTTGGTTCATCTTCTTTCATCGTTAGTTGGTTTATCGTCCACTATCATTAGTTGGTTCATCTTGCATCATCACTAGATTATTCAATTATCATTTTTTTTTTTTAAATTTCCATCACTTTTATTCCAACAAAAAGTAGAATAAAATTAGTGCCAACGATCGGGAACGAACCTGGAACGCTTTGAACGTGATAACCACAGGCCATGCGGTGTAGCGGTCATCATAAAAACTTAGAATTTGAAGCATTTCACATATGATGCTGAACATTATTATTTATCTCAATACACAGAATAACAGAACAGTCAATTGCTAGTAGACCCAGCTCCCAAAATTTCATGTATATTTGTTATATGTAGGTAATGTTCAATGTCGTAAACATGTGTCGTAAATGACATTAATTCACGTGGGATTTGTGGTGGACAATGTTTCTCAGAGTACTTCAATTCTCCCTGCCCTTATATTTCCACCAGTGCTCCATAGTCATTTTTCATCCATCTCCCATCGGAGCTGCTGTGAAATATTAACAACTGACAGCGTTCTTAAGGGAAACCTCTCACACCTCTTTAATGCAGCAGTTAAGTCAATAAGCAGTTCACTGTTGGCACTGGGTACTGAATGAATTCAGCTGAGTTTCAACATGTTAAGGTGTAACCAAATTTCAATGGAAATGTAATGCGGAATATCCTTTTTGTTGCAGGTAAGACACTAAATATATCATCTGAGTGTTCCGACCTGTACCGGTGGTAAGTTTCTTAGAGTGAACCTGGAAATTTAAACAGTAATTGCATCTACATGCACAAATTTTAAATTAGGTACAAGAGATTATTTTTGAAGCAGTTTTGTCGGATGGTAATGCTTTATGAAATTTTATATCTTGTTTTTATTCGCCATATGTAATCTTAGACCGGCTCGTGATCCAACGTATACGTCTGCTGTGATGTTGTAAATAAGTACCATCCCAGTGCACATGTACTGTTGTTACAGGGGTGCTGATAAGTCCTTATCCCGACCAGGAAGGAAACAAGCTAATGTTTCTGTCATAATGCGGTGAATTTCCTTCGGCCCCTTGCCTTGCAGGAAGAAAAACTTGATGACATCTCGCGTCTCGATGTTGTCGAAATCGCGCGCGTCCCTGACATGCTTCCGAGCTTGTTTCCTTCTTGGTCGGGCTAATGATTTATCAGCACTCCAGTAATATCACCTCTTCTCATTACTGTTCTGACATGTCTGTTTCTGCGGTGATGGTCGAACTAATAAAATTTATAAAAGGGGCACTGTTGACAACCACGTATATGTATTTTGATGGTATTTACTTACAGCACTGAACATGTAATTAGGTCGGTAGGTAGGCAACTGGCCATTAATATGTAGTAACAGAACTTGTTGATATCAAAGCAATGCGTCCGTCATACTGATGTCGTGCAAAGAATGACACAAACAGGCAGTGGATTTGGTTTTCATATGATTGGATTTGACGTAATTTAAATTTGTCGTCTTTGTAGACCAATTCTCTTGTGTACCAAGTTTCTTTCTTGTGGATTTAAAAGAATACAACATGGAACAGTTTTTTAATGAGACCGCTGAAAATGAGGACATGTCACACTCCAGGCAAATTTCTGTGGTATCCCCAGGGCTAGGGGTACTACAGTTGCAGGAAAAATATTATGGACAAGACAAAATAAGATTCATGCCCTGTGAGGTTTAAGAAACGTATGTGGCGCGTATGGGTGAGGAGAGGGGGGTGTATATGGTCTTGGTGGGGAAACCGGAGGGAAAAAGACCACTGGGGAGACCTAGGCGTGGATGGGTGGATAATATTAGGATGGATCTCCAGGAGGTGGGATGTGGGTATATGGACTGGATTGGGCTGGCCCTGAATCGTGACAAGTGGCGGAGGCTTGTGAGTGTGGTAATGAACCTTCGGGTTCCGTGAAATGCGGGGAATTTCTTGACTAGCTGCAAACCAGTTAGCCGCTCAAGAGGGACTCTGTACCATGAAGTAAGTAAGTAAGTATGTCTGATGGATAGGGGAGTCAGGTTAGACAGAGTGAAGTAGGAGAAGGAGAGTCGGGGTAAGGCAAAATTAGGTGAAATATGGTAATGTAATGTAATGTAATGCAATGTAATGCAAGATGATGTAAATTCCCCAAGTTTGAGCTCCACACCATGAAGCTTTTTTGGGGGGGAGGGTTTAATTTAAATTTGAAGCATTTTTAACCTCGGTAGGAGATGGTGGTGAATGAGCAGTTTTGCGCCCCGGCAGCTCTAACTCCAATGAAAGCGACGCCGGAGGCTGGGGCTTCAGGGCCTGTCCTGAGGCAGAGACGAAGAGAGAAGTCCCTACTCTATCCAGGAATCTAACTTCGATTTTCCGGTAGTTACTACACTGACTGAGTTAACGGGGCTCAAAGATGTGGTGGTAGTGTTCTGCAAAGGCCTCATATTGCATTGTGAGCAGCATATCTGATTTTCATTTGTTCGTCTGGCCTGTTATACTGAATCTGTACGTCTGCGTCTACAAATCAAGTGCTTGTATAATTTACATGTAAATTTCCGCGCAAAGTTGTCTGTTTGTTGTTTATTCTTTGAATAGGAATAGGTATTTATTATTTTTGTCTGGTACCTGAAAAGAAACTATCTGGTTTTTGGTTCTGTAAGACGATGGATGAAAGGAAAGCACGCAAGATGAATTCTGTGTATACTTCAACAGCTTTATATCGTAACCTTTCATAAAGCTGCCAAGAATATTGTCATTCACAGTGGGAAATATCAGGAGAATATATTTTATTTCTTTGTAAAGTGTTGAATCTTTCTCCCGATTCTGGGGGGTTAAGTTTATATTAGAACACAAGCGGGCGATTGGAAATTATTTATATAACGTGATGTGTTTCTGGTCGTTTCATCGATAGGGGATCTTGTGTCTGTCGCCCCCGGGGGAGGAGGGTATTTTATACCCATTGACCCCGTTCTGATCGGACTGCATTCCTCTAATAAAGTAAATTGAGTAGCCTCGCAGGTAAGGCACGTCCCGACGTCGTGTTCTTATCTTTAATTTCTTAAGGATTGGGCCGTCGCAGTAACTTAGCTTCCTATGATGTGTCTGGCTGTTGATGAATTACTGCGACGTAGTGGATTGCCGTAAGCACCAAGAAGAGAAATCTCAAGCGCGTTCTTAAGAGTAGAAGGGACTAGACTGCCATATCAGGAGCAGTTTGACCAGTGCAGATTCTGTTCTGTTCTGTTCAGACAACATATGTGCAGCATTTTGTGAACAGCTCTGACGAAGAGTGACATAAGAAAGCACAATGATTAAGATTATTAATTTTTGTCACACACATCCTTCTTCTTCTTCTCCTCATTATCTTTCATTTTTCTCAGTTTTATCCTCCTGTGTCATATCTTATTACTTAACCTTGTTCATTATCTCATTTTATTATCCTTTTCCTCCTCTTACTTTTTATTACAATCATCCTGTTGTTCACTTGTTCTTTCTTTCATCGTCTTATCATCCCTTTTCACCATGTGCTCATAATCATTCTTCTCCTCCGTCATCTTACTTTCCTATTCATATTTTTCTTTCCTATTATCACGCCACTTCTCCTTGTACACAGTTTTTTCTCTTATCTTCTTCTTGAAATATCTATCGTCTTTTTCACCTTCATCCTTCACCTTCTGCCCTTATAAACTTGTCCTCTTTTCCTCCTTCTGTCATGATCCCCGCAACTTACAGATGCTCAAGACTCCCCAACATGTGCAGCAACAAATCAGTCGCTGCCGTATGCCAGCCTTATATTTGAAGCACGATGTCAGTGAAACTGTGTAACTGCACATAAAGAGAGATTCTTGCAACTGCGGCCTATTTTCATATACTACCTCGGAGTTCCTTCAAGGCAATGAAATATACCACAAAACTCCAGGCCAGAAAGCCAAGAACTCCTGAATGCAGTGCAGCAATATTAATCCCCCAGCTGCGGTTTCGATATGTAGGTCAGGGTAACGCTGTCCCTGTGTAGGATATGAAGGCGTGTGGCTGTGTGGAAGTACACCTCCACTCATTCTTAACCTCTGCTCTAGATCGAAGTGAGTGATCAAATTCGCTCCAAGGCTTTTTTCCAGGGTAAGGGGCCCTCTGTGCCATTCGAATAGGAGGCTAGTTGGGTCCTAGAGACGGTCTGGACCTTCTGGAAAAGGAAGAAATTTCCTTCTCTTTCCGAGAATCGAAACACGATTCTTCAGTTTTCCCTCTATTAAATGACCTGTCTCGGCTCCTTGCGATGTATAGGGCTGTCATTTAATCTTCTGCCTCTTGCTTTGATGGCGTCACGAGGAACTATATCTGTACTCTGTAAAATACATGACAGTAATACTATCTTGATGTTTGCACCGTGCATCAATGATAATTAAACACTTTATTATCCAACTAATGTACAATATATAATATGCAGATAAAATTAAAACATTTTATAATTTTAATTGTACGTACATATTATATATTGTGCATTAGTTGGATAATAAAGTGTTTAATGAAAGTAATACTTTTTTAAGAAACTGTAAAATTGAGATCTACGTTTATATTTTTGTATTTTGCCTGACATGAAGTTAACTATATTTTGTCGAAACATGTTGCCGTAATAGGATAATTAACCCTTCATTATTACAAGCAATATTTTATGTATTCCATTGAAACCCCACATCCTAAGTTTTTAAAGTGTATAATTGACTTCAATCATAGTCAGCCTGTCGAAAGGTGAAGTAAGTAATGTCTAAAAGTTTCTGAGATACATAAATTACTTTCTTCTTCGACATCTGAAATGCAAGAAAAGGATTGATTGTATCTGATGACGTTTATCTGACAACTTGCCACCTGACTTCCATTGACACGGTCTGTTGAAACTAAATTATGAAACTTAAATCAGGCTCGTAACAGAATCTAAACTTGTCATCTGTACGGCGAAAATATGTTAAAAAGAAGAACTTAATACAAGGGAGGAATTATTTCTAAGGGCAATATTAGATTGTTATCAAACACGCAGCAGTGACATTCCACGGCAGCTCGTGGCACTTGACTCAATTATGCCCGGTTGAGTTCCTAAACGTTTTAAGAACATCTTCTAGGGTTTTGAAGTAGAACAACAAGAAGAAATGAATCGCTTCAGTTGTCTAATTTGCCGAAATGGAGAGCTTTCATTAAACAACGTGGTTTCATTACCGCCGGGTCGTAGTGTCTTTCATGGAGGCGCTGCACACATCTCGCCTGTCTCCGCTAATCTGTTTCTTGGTTTCTCAAACCAGTTTTATTTCTAACCTAATATATTATTTATGCCTGGAATGAAGAACCTGATAGTTATCCAACTAGTCGAGAAAACACCCTTTTGTGTAACCCAAAAGCTCATTACCATGTTCCAAAACAGGACTGCTGGTCCCGAACTTGAGCCAGAATAACAAGCAGTTTTGTCACTTCGTCAACACAACTTTGTTGTTGTTATTAATAATTATTATGTCTTCTTATAACAACGTGTTTCGACTATTTTAAGTCATCTTCAGACTAATTGCTAGTACAAAAACTTAACAATATTAAAAGTGTATATAATTATAAAAAGGTAATGTCAATTTGGGATGAGATCTCATTCTTACAAAATTATTGTACCATAAATTGCCCTAATTCTTTCTCTTATCAAGTTGGGCAAGCCATTTTATCTTAAAATTGTATTTTTTGCTAGTTATTAATTATATTGGATCAGTAAAAATGAAATCGTCCCTGATTATTATTATTCCTCCGTTCTTCTGGTGGAAGTCCAACAACCAAAGTTTAATCCTGATTTTGAATCTGATGATTTCATTATTTAAGCTTTCGTGTAACCGAGTTGCAAATCGCAGAAATACCTCGTATTTTGTGCCCAGTTGCTTTGCTAAGTGACATCCAGCACAAGAGGCGCCGTTCTAATGAGGCCAGCATACAGTGTAATGGGTTGCCATACTGTCCCATAACTGAATGTGGTAATGACTGGTTCATTTCGAGATGAATGTGCTGAAAGTCACCAAATATGTCCGGTACACTTAGCCCTTTGCTGGCTGCGAACGTCAAAATTAATTCAGGAACGTTACTTTAGACCTCGTACATTTTTTCAGTAGACTTAATGCTTAGAATCAACAATGAAGATATGTTCCTTTGTTCCGATATTTGTGGTTCTGATGTGACGGAGGTTGCTGTATCCTCTGAAGTTACTCGGCAGATAGGTATTAATGTTTCAGAGTAACCTGCTGCGTCCTTTTCCAAGTTCTGTTTGAGTGTAGTTGTCAATATATGTGCATGTTGATGGTGTTGTAGTGCTGACATTAACCACGGATGTACTTTGTTACTGAAAGGGGGTAATATACCAATAATGACAATAATGATGATAATAATAATAATAAATGATGCTGAAACAAGGAGGAAGAATTTCGAAGACTGATAGTAGGTATCACAGAGCTTAGAATAAAACCATAGGAATAAAGGTATATATTAAATATATCTTGTAGGCAATCTTGTGATTTAATATTCTCGGTGGCTTATATATTTAATATATAAATTATTTATTTACAAATTTGGGCCTTGTATAACACGTGCCGTATAGTTACCTTGTGCATAGTTTTAGTACCGATACATTATGAAAGGAAACGTAAGCGCTAACATTTACTATTAGGCATTTACCTTATGTGTATGTAATACAATTTGTATTTCGGCATATATCTGCAGACTGAATACAATATCCAGAATACAACTAGAGATAGGAACACAATACTAAATACAGTAAACAGGCTCCCCTCAGGAACACTCATGAAAATCAGACTTTACTCTTGTTTTCACTGATTTTTCTCCTGATTGAGGAATTGCCTGCATGCACTGGGCTCTGAATCTCATTTATAGGTTTTTCTTGATTCTTTCAATATTGAAACAGTTGAGTAAGTGGACATTGGGTTGGAGGATTACCGGTCCTGCGCAGTCAAATTTGATAGTCGACTGTCATCTTGGGTGTTCTAAACTGAATGCTCATGGCTTCGTTGACATGCTGGTTAAAGCTTTCTAGGGAGCTTGGTCCTATCAGTAGAGACGCCCAACCCTACAGCATTCTTTCCCAAATGGCATTCCGCGGTTCTCCAGGGTTACAGGAAGAGAAAATGATGGGTTTCGTAATAAAAGTCGTTGAAAGCTAAAGAGGTCGTGAATTCTGCCCTGAAAATAATATTTAGTTCAATTGGAAAACGATACTTCTTAGGCGCTTTTCGCCAAATTGCGAAAAGAGACTATTATCTTCGTCATGTATGTCTGTCCGACCGTCCATCCGTCTGTCGGTCTGCCCGCATGGAACAACTCGGCTCCCACTGGACGGATTTTCGTGAAATTTTATGTTTGTTTTTTTCCGAAACTCTGTTGAGAAATTTAAAATTTCATTAAAATCTGACAAGAACGAAGGGCACTTCACATAAAGAACACTACAAATTTTCGGTCATATCTCGCTCAATTCTTCTTAGAATAAAAATGTTCCCGACAAAAGTCGTAGAGAAACTCGAAACACACATCTTATTTTCAGTGACTTTTTTCCGAAGATCTTGCCGGTTAAGAGATAAAGTGGAAATATATTGTACATTCGGACCGACCACAGACGACAATAAGGCGCATGCGCATTGCATATCGGATACCTATGACTACCAATAAGTATACAGATTGTATAAAGCTTATTGCTTTTCCACTGCAACAGCGGTTGCACGTACGCGCCAAAATTTTACGTTATACGTATATTGTCTGTGCTTTTCGTGTATGTAACAAGTGATCCGTATTTCTGAATATATGCAATTAAATAATATATTTATTTTATATGTTTTATTGTTATTATAATTCGTACTTACTGGTGGTTTACATTTAGTTTCACATGTAATATATTTTTTAGGAGTTCTCCAAATATTTTTGACAGCGAGATGGTTACGTGCTGACTTAGAGAATATGGATTGTTACATGTGCATCACTGTTGGCATTGTCTTGTTGACTGTCTGACTTATATTAACAACAATTATTTCTTACTCCAAAGCTCGTTTTCTGAAGGGAAAGCACGCACGAGTATGTGTGTGTGTATGCATATACGAAGAAGCGCTATACTTTTGAACTATTGTGTAAAGTGTTTAGATTTTTTAAAAATGATTCGTGACAATGCATGATGATTCACTGTCTGAAATACAACCAACACGTGTGTGTACAGATGAGTAAATTAACTATATTATAAACAGCGTAGTCTGCTCTATGTTCATAACAATACAATTACATGTATCTATATATGCACTTGTTGGTCGCATTCTTGTAGTGTTAATAGATATACGAAAAATCTGTATGAAGTGCACATACGTAGCAGGCAAATTTGTGAACTGGAAGCTTTTCAAGATACCTGTAATAAAGACTTTGCTTGCGTAAGCATTGTGCTTTGAGAAACCTATTTTCCGCATTGTTTTCCTCATATGGTACGACTGCGTGCTGAAAATTGCTTCGCAAAACCTGAGCGGTAATTTACATGATTGGAGCTTCACGCTCCGTTTGCTTTAATCTCAGGGCAAGTTGTTTCTGTAACCAAGAACTATGATATTTTAATGGACCCAGGATTTATCCAATTGCCAAGGTAAACAAAATCCCCGTCCTTTTGCGACTTGAACACAAGAGTTCCCGTTTCGTAAGGTCGCTTCTAAGGCTGTGGTGAGAAACGAGCTAAATCCTAAGCCAACTTTGCACTTCTTACGTAAGCCCACAAATCAAGACTTTCTCTTTTGAAAGTGTTAGCAGCTAAGATGAATTACCATGCTAACAAGATCCCAACTTATTGACACATCCTAAGCCGCTCTGACAAAATCCATACTCCATTCCCAGTACATTAGTTTCATTAAGTATTTTACGTTTAGTTGTTGTGGTGGGTTTCTTGTCTTCGGATTATCCGGCTGAAGTCATTGGTCGCTTCGTTCTCGTCGCAGAGCCCCAAGTTCAATCCCAGTGTAGTCTATCGTACCTGTCTTCACAAAGCTGCAATGGAGCAGAAGCTTCCCCGTGAGTTTAAGTCTCTCCCTGTTATTGTCCTTCAGTTGCTGCTACACATCTATTCAGCCTATCATCCGAAGGACAGGCAATAGACCCATTAGGGACCGAAGTTCGAAGAGATGTAATCTCACCCTACCTCAAGAACAAATAAAACAAAAACATCGTAATATATAAAATTCATGAACCCGTTCAACAGCTTGTTACGGTAGCCTCTCTGAAACATTCGCCTCTTTAGTGGCAGTTGGTTGTGGCACATTGCCAGTGTGCGAAAAATTGTATTCCCATTTCGATCTTGACAAACTTTCGGCCGCGTTATAAAACAGTTTTTTAGTTGCCCTGTAGAGGTAGCTTGCGGTTATGCAGCAACTGTTGGAGAACCAGTCCTGTTGCTGTGTTTGTTCTGCGTTTGTGTCCTGTTTCATCTCGTTTCACAGATCTGCTAAATTGTAGGTCATGTGACGACCACTCTTATATCCACCCGACCTTCCATAACACGCAGAACATGCCACATCTAAATCAAGACAAATTGTGTGCGCTGTGTGTGTGGGGTTACAGGTTTCCGGTTCTTACAGGCAAGTTGCTTGTGTATCTTCAGTAGGAGCTCTTATCTGAAACGCAGTTAATTCAGTCTGTTGCAGCAGCGTACCTTCTTACGACACCATATATCAATTTAACATTCATAGGTCCGTGCATCGCTAATATATTCGCAGAGTACAACCAACAAGATGTAACGTTGCACAATTTATTTATTTCTGTAAGACGCTCTACATGTTTCAGACGGGTTTTCCGTCCATCATCAGGAGCTCAAAACTGCACATACAACATCAGGTATTTGTCAGACCAGTACCTGACGGTGTATGTGCAGTTTTGAGCTCCTGATGATAGACAGAAAAACCGTCTGAAACATGTACAGCGTCTTACAGAAATAAATACATTGTGAAACATTGCATCTTGTTGGTTGTATTCTGCGAACCAAATATCAAATTATCTAAACACAAATACATTTTTTTCTGGACGGAAATTTACCAAACGCATTCAAGAAATTTTGGGAAATGATATCATTGTAATTTTTAAACATATAGCAGTAAATACATGTGTACAAACCCTGCCATCGCTTTAAGGTGCAGGAATTTATGTCACATATTCTAGCATTTAAAACATAACTACCTAGTTACAAGTACAGTTTTGGTGTGAGGTACTCTCTACGACGATGCTTCATATGTTTTCCAATGACACGAACGACGATGTTCTTTTTCGCAACATGCAGGTTTGAAAAGGGCGGTATTTTACCCAGTGTGAAAAGCAGGACGTGTATTTCGTTCGTAGAAATGCAAGAGATGTTTTTACAAGCATAAAATTATCTCTAACTCAAAAGAATGTCACAAGTGTAATGTTTTTGAAAAAAATGTGATAAATATGAATTAAAATAATCATTCGTACAAGAAAAAAAGAACATTCTTTTATGTTCTGTATTTCTGGATAGAATGTTATGTTATGTACGAAAAAGAAGGAACTAGGAAGGGGAAGAAAATTTCCGAAATGAAATGCTTAATATGCGAGTTTGAAAGTTCTAAAGGCGGTGCTGTTTACCGACAGCAGCGTTGCAACACTCCCGAAGTACTACAGATTATGATGACCTAGATTGGGTCACCGAAACACTAGAAGCAACACGAACGAAATTTAAACGATATTATCGGATTTTAAAAGGTTATGTCGCCGTGAAGGGGGACATGGTAGGAAATATTTTTCAAAAACTTTAATGAAATAGCAGCATAGTAGGTTTAATAGTGGAAAAAGAGTATGTCTGCCACAGTAGTAACTGGTAGGAAGAAAAGGTGGTGAGACAAGGTACGGCTGCCTGGCATCCGAACAAACACGTATAGCTCAGTATGCATACTTTTTGATCAAGACATCCGGTCTAGGCCTATATAGTTTGTAGATTGTGAATATCGTGTTAATAATATTCTCCTTAAAGTAATAAATTGCAAAATAAGATAAAGTAATCTGCCTTATTCGTCACTGCATTTCTGACACTATGAACTGCGTAAAACCGCGCTTGCCACCAGATCGTAAGGCGAAGTGGATATGTATGGTGATGTTAGGGAAATCTGAGGGAAAGAGACCGCTTGTGAGACCTAGGCCTAGATAGGAGGGCATGGACATGATGGCTGTGGATCAGGATGGAAGTGGCGGGCTGTTGTGAACGCGGTAATGAACATTCACGTTCCGTAAAATACGGGGAATTCCTTGACTAGCTGAGGAACTGTCAGTTTTTCAAGAAGGACTGTGTTCCATGGAGCTATTTATGTATTTATTTCTTAAGGAGAACATATGCAAAATTGGAAAGAAATTGAAGACAGCTAAAAATTTTACTTGGGGAAACCGAAGGCACGGCAGACCTAGGAATGTGTGGAAGCGTAATAAGTTCTTAAGATGGATATAAAAGTGTCGTACCAGTCAGGTTAATGCAGCGGTAAACCTCTGTGAGCTTGTGTCAGAAGATACCTGTTCAAGTCACAGTATCGGTGTCTGTTTCTTCCCAGAAGTTTTCTCTAGATCTCTGTACCTGAAGATAAACTCGAGGTTAATACGCACCTCGGCTAAACCGCAATAATTTTCAAATCTTTTACATTTCACTAGCCGAGTCTGTATATTTCGACGTACAGACAGCGTCGTAAAATTAACCAGAACGTGAAAAAACAGGATATTAAGATGTGGGTTGGATTTCAATGGTACATGATAAGGATAAGCGATAGGTCTTCTTGGACGCATTGAAAAGTGTTCAGATTTTCAAAAACACGAGAGATTTGTCGTACTGGCGATCTTCCCAAGACGTCTATTGAATAAATGTATTATTTGAATCGCATGGCATCATTAAATAACACATAATTTAAATTAGATTATAGGTGAGATAATTTTATCGTTTAGGTAACATTTTCTGCGTAGCTCGGTCGGTATAGCGACTGGATACGGTCTGGAAGGTCCGGGGATCGAATCCCGGTGGGGGCGATATTTTCCGCACCTGTCCAGACCGGCCCTGGGGCCCACCCAGCCTCCTGTACAATGGGTACCGGGTCTTTCCCGGGGATAAAGAGCGGCCGG
>Ga0123352_10004856_pt1 | contig 19983 bp, 11 predicted proteins | sample TergutLab28metaG_FD_89700 | JGI IMG/M metagenome (GOLD analysis project Ga0123352, IMG submission 89700) | Labiotermes labralis P1 segment gut microbial communities from Petit-Saut dam, French Guiana - Lab288 P1 | ecosystem: Host-associated > Arthropoda: Insects > Digestive system > Gut ...
AGCCTCTAACAGAAATGAGTACCAGGAGTATTTCCTGGGGGTAAAGGCGGCCGATGCGTAAGGCTGACAACCTTACCACCAACCTGTGCCGTTGTCATGAAATCTGGGAACCTTAACTTCCTGGAACCCTCTGGGCCTGTCCAGGCCTGTAATGGGACTGCTTTTAATATACTGCACTATACAGTGTCAAATGGTATGGCTGAATTGGAGAAGGATGAAGCAAAAAGACCAACCAATGTTTGACACTCTGCATGGCTACAATTTAGGCTAAAGTAATCTAAGTAGCAGATGATGGTAAGTATGGCCTGATTGGTCACTAAAAGTCCATGATCTAGAATGATAAAATCGGGAAACAGAACTGAGATCTGATTTTGACACCTCAGAATTGCAAGACATACAAAGATATTGCTGGTACACAGGCCAACAGTTATGCTGCAGACATTCAAGATCATTCACACTTAAAATTTTTGGAAAGGTCTTGTTATTTTGTGTACAAGCCTAAAAGTGATAACCAACATAAACACAGCTGATATATTTGTAACATAATGAAATGCATATGAAAGTACCCACAATGACAGACACTGTTTAATTACTGGTGTTCTCAGCAACAGTAACAGAGTTACCATCATTCTAATACTAGCTTGTCTTGTAATCAACAGTTATAGTGCCTGAGGTTAAGGAAAGGGGCAAATAAACATATTAATTTATAGACTTTTAACACACACATTCAAATTAACTGTCAAATGTGATCTAGCTTTAACAATTTCAGTATTGTTGGACTATCTACAATGGACAATAAAGCAGTTAACCAAACAATGTGAACAAATATGCTGTGACTGATATGATGATATTGACAATAAAACTATAGGTATCAAAGCGCATCTGTAATTAAATTATGTGTATAATGCATTAGTGTTAAAGACAGTTGAAGACTATATGGCTCAAACCTAGTCATAAGTAACAGCCTAATTTCAATGATTCCACAGACTGGATACCTTCTATTTCTGCCTGAAGATGGAAGATAAGCCATCCGCCAAAAGGTTTTACACATTTTCATTTGGACAAATGGGGAAGGGAAAAAAAAACCTTTAAAGCTATGCAAAGAGCTGCTCTCCCAGTACCAAGAGAAAGGGCAAAACAACACCAGGCCTACTCACACATTCATTTACTACCTAGTATGAATTGAGATATGCCGATTTAGATGACTCACTTGAATAAATCCTTTACCACAAAGTTTACATTTATGCGGCCTTTCTCCAGTGTGAATTAACAAGTGCTTCTTAAGATCCGAATCATATGTAAACTGTTTGTTACACAACTGACAAATAGGAGGTTGTCGTTTAGTATGTCGAGTGATATGTTTGTTTAGGTGAGTGAGTAATGAAAAAACTGCACCACATTCTTCACACTTATAAACTTGTTCACCAGTATGCAGGAGAGTGTGTTTCTTCAGATTACTCAGCACAGCAAATCCCTTGCCACAGTCTTGACATATGTGAGGTTTCTCTCCAGTATGAACTAGAATGTGTTGTTTAAGGTGACCAGCTTGGATGAAACCCTTACCACATTCTATACAAATGTGGGGTCGTTCCCCAGTATGGATCAGCAAGTGCTTCTTCAGATCAGATTTACTTTGGAACACCTTACGACACTTGTCACAAACATGAGATTGTGCATCAGTATGATGCATAATGTGTCTTTTCAAACGATTTGGAAATAAAAATTCCTTTCCACATTCCAGACAAACATATGGTTGTGTGTTTATATGCTGGATTGAATGCCTCTTAAGATGACTACGTAGCCCAAAAGCCTTACCGCATTCTTTACAAACATGTGGACGCTCCCCAGTGTGAGATATTAAATGTACTCTTAGACAAGAATTATTTCTAAACCGTTTATGACATAACTCACACACATGGGTTCGCAGTTCACTGTGAATTTGGGAATGTCTTAACAGCAGATCTTCCCGACTAAATGATTTATCACAAACTTCACATCTATGCGAATGTTTTGGTTTTACTACAGATCCCTCTTTGCAATGTGGGATATACTGAAGAGAGCTCACATTTTCATTTAAAACAATCTGTTGTTCAGGTTCTTCTATAATTAGTGGATCATATGTAATAGTAACCTCATGCCTGTTACCATCAACCACATCTTCTTCATATAATGGATCTTCACTTTTTGAACAAGTTTCATGACAGTCAGATCCCTTACTATCTGGTGTACTGACATGGTAGCTGTCTTCATAATGATCTGGCTCCACTTTAATGAAAACTTGTTCCAGTGAAATGAGACCTTGTCCTGTCTCTGAAATATCTATTGCCTTATCTTCAGTGTCTTTATTATCCAACTTATCATCCTGCAGAAAGCATGGAAGTTTACAATGAAACTCTTATCATATTGACTGACTCTAATGAGACTGTACCACAGACACTAGCATTTCTATTTCAGTGACATATGAGCTGATATCATTAGCTGTACTCTAACTTAAGCAACCGGTACTAAGGCAGCTACAAATTACACTACATGCTAGAAACATTTGTAACAATTATGCAGTATTCCAAAAATGGAAAATCTTGAATGCTTTAATTTACCAAAGGTGAAAATTTTGGCCATAAAATATATAAACTCTTTTGTACAATATCTGCTATATTAAGCTAGAGTTGTGCCATATCACAAGGACACCACACAGCTGAGGTTGACAACCCTGCATTAAATTCAGCCCTGTGAGTAGGTATGTCATCACCTTCACACTCTGCCCACATCTGTGGAAGAAGGGTTCACCATTATCTCCTTCATATGGGGCCCAGTAGACCAGAGAGCCAATCTGCATACAGTGGTTACGAGGCAACATAGAGAATACCACCCTTGAAAAGAATTCAAATACAGCTGCCCAGGGTCTAGGCAATCACTTCTGACTGAGCTATCCCAGCTTAATTGCTATTTTAGGAATAACAAGTGACTCACGAGCAGTTAACAACAAACTTAAAGTAAATGTCAAATCATGCACTACAGTAATCAGTATCAACCACATGCTATGTAAAATGACCATTTCATCAAAATATCAAATGATGCTTTGTTCAGACTATACAGAAATTATGGACTGGTACATGCCTTGGTACTACAGTGAAATTAGTCTAATATGCTGATGCATAATCATAAGAATTTTAATTGCATGCCACCCTGCATTACCATCATATAAACATTTTAAAAGAACTTCCTGCCCATCATTCTAATTGAAAGTGCCTAACCGCACACCTGCATTAGTACTGACTGATTCAGAAGTTCAATGGTTGACAACTGACAATGGTAGTGTATAATGTTATTTTTCATGAATAAAGATGGATATGAATTTGATGATGGCAACTTCAAGAAACAGACAACATATATGAACTCATACTGTCAAAATTTGATATTGAGAAATGTACAAATGAGACAGTTATAATGGATTGTGTACCAAATACGATTAGCTGTTGTACACAGTTTGTTGAATTACTTTCGAAAGCTAATTGATATACAGCTGTGCCTTTCCTTTGCATCCTACATCAGCAGACAATTTAGGTCAAAGACAGGAAGAGGACACTGGAGCAAAAGATGTGAATAAAAACAAAAATTGTTACTTAAATTGAGACTTCAGCATGCTTCTGCATGAAGTAACCTCATAGTTGTGCAGACCACTAACACATGACAATGTCAGGTGGCTTAGCCACGGTCATGTACCTCACAGTTTTGAAAATGGTTTAACAGATACAAGACATCTTATGGACTCCACCTATACAATAAAAAATGGCTGACAGCCTTAATCTTTTTTTCTGAGATCGCTACCCACTTCAATGAATTCAACACAAACCTTCAGTGTCACAGAATCAGCATAAGCAGCCTTTGCAAAAACCTACGAATTTTAAACATGATCTAAATTTGCACAACAGTGTTTGCTTTCAATGAAACATACTTGGAGAGTGGTGAATCTGAAAATGATGTTGAACATAACTGATCTCTCAAGTGGACTATTGCATGGCATATTCTGTCCATTTTTAATTCTACATGAAACATCTTGATTTGTGACAAACACTGATAAAATGTAATATGAAATACAGAAAGTGCAGCAGTTTTCTGATTTGGTTTTGCATAATTTGGAGATGTGGATGATTGAATTTCAACAGAATTGTGTTTGGATGGCTACATGTATGAGATAAGGGCAGAACTTGAAATATTTGAGCATATTCCAAAAACTGAACAGTGGTAAGTACCTTGTCAGTCAAAATCTGGCACCAAGAAGTAGGAAGGTTTGCCACCCAAGCACTTAACATTGATGTGTGAGATTATGCTTTTCATCACACATCAGATACAAAAGTCAGATGATGAAATTTAATTCTATATCACACCACTATCCCCCCCCCCCCCAAAAAAAAAAAAATTCCAAAACTGTATTACTACAATAAGCCAATCTTTGGTAGCAGAACACAGCACAATTCAGAGGCAGTTAAGCCACTTTAGGTGGTTTTTAAATAGCTTGTTCACTACATCATTGAACACCTGTAGTTGCAAGGCCATCCCCCAGATATGACCACAAGTTACATGTTTATGAACTGATTGTCACTTTTACTTTTGGTGTCAAATGTACCTTAAAGGCATCCAGCACCAACATACCCAATTTTTCAGATGCACCCCTGGCTGTCTGTTCCACATCACTGCCAATCAGTTCTCTGCAACTTCACTGGTCATCCAAGCTCTAAATTGGCACTTAATGATGACTGTCTCATGCAGCTGCCCCTCTGTAGTTATTTGCACCTTTGGATCATTTGTGCAGGAAAGTTACTATTGTCTGATTATAATGTCAATATCTTGCATCTTTTCATTGCCCAATGTTTCCAGTTTTCCTCATTGTCATTGACAGTAAAATTTGATGACATATCAAAGTATGGTGCTGTTTCACTAGCATTTTCTGTTTGGCTCATGATGCAATTATGTGTTTTGCAAAGTCTAATCACATGCTGTTAAAATGCAACAAGCTTGTTCTCAAAATCTCCTGGCAATTTCCAGCAATGTAACATTCTCTGACAATGACAGAACCAGTTCCTCTGCATCATGCATACACATCAACAGACACTAGTCTTAAAAGAGACGATGCGTGATTTTGCAGTTTCCTGAACTTTTATATTTTACAGCCTCACACACAGTCAACACTCTTTAAGTTTTTCTTTCTAAGTGTATCATCTTGATATTTAATTGTTCTAGTTCCTTGAACTGACCACGCTTCAGACCACTGTAAGACTTTCAGGTGGACTTCATGTTCATCATCTTTTCCTTTTGTTGCCTCTGCCTTTGGACATTTGCTTCTTAAACCCTGAACTTCTTGCTGCATTACACATACTTGTTTTCTCAGCATGGCTAATGACAGCAACAGTTTAAAGCTGGCAATATAAATTCACTTTATGCTACTCACAATGCAGATCATGCTTGTAGCCATCCTCCCTACATGACTGGCCACTTTACTGGCATAATGAATGAACTACAGCACTACAGGATGCTTTGTTCTTTCTTTTGGCTGCATTTGCAACAATTCAGCCACACACCTTGGGTCAACATGGCACAGTCTTGCTCAGCACTTCAGAATGAAATTCAAGATGACCACACACATTTAAACACCAACTTTAAGGATTAAAAAGTGTTGGTTTGCATTTGGGTACAAATATAACTCATCTTTAATTCTTATGAGGATACATCCCTGTGTAACATACTACAATCTGCATGATTGCAGGATACCACCACAAGGTAGAAAACAACTGCACTGTTATGGGTTACTGTGCAGTGAGTAGTGGTAATTTCTTACCAACATTTCAGGACAACCTATTGGTCCCACTACTCGCTACATAATAACCCAGAAGAGCGTAGTTCTCATGCTACAGTCTTCCACTATTCAAACACCTACACTTCACTCATACACTTAACCAAATTTTTCAGTTATGAAATAAGTAAAACTGGTCATCAAGATATAGCCACTGTGGTGTAATGGAAGTGCTATACATTCTCTGCTGAAAAGTTAATTTACAATGATGATAAGGACTGCTGTTGTGCTGTAAACTAAATTTCATATGTACATAATCTGTAAACTCCTGACTAATCTTGCTTCCTGTGATCAGTTAGATGACAAAAAAACTTGAAAATTAAAGTACTGGCAGACCCACAAATATGTCAAGGTTTTACACAAGGATTTTGACAGTACATTAGTTACAGTAATTTACAACAAAAATACAAAAACCTAATTTCTAATTCAATGTAAATTCATGAGGGTCTTGTATTATAACCTTAGAATGAAGCTGCATCATGCCAGATTCTGAAATCTGTCCATCCACATAATCCACTTTGATGACTTTTGGTGCTTGTTTGGTATGTGACGTACTTGTGCCAGAATATGAATCGAGTTCCAACTTAATTAGATCCATATTGATCTGTGGAATAATAACACAGATAAATGAATAGTGTGATTAATGAACAAATAAAGAACAAAATGTACACAAAATAAACATACAAATATATATGTACACAATATTTAATTACTTTATCAGAGTGTAACAACTGAAATTATGTTCGGTTAACTATTAGGGTACAATTACAAAAGGGAAATGACAGAACTGGCAGAGACCCAGTTCTGCCATCTCCACGCTCTTCAATCAGTGACATATTCTCTGCACCAGATTTTTTTTCATCAGCATTCAGATTTCTCCCAAATGTGCCCTGAAAGAAAATCCACTAACTCCTCACTCAATACTGATAAACATGTGAAATTGACTGTTTGTGTTACAAACAATGGGGACAACCATCCTCCTAATATACTTCCCAACATGCCCAGCAGTTATAACTGTATTTGGGGTGGGACCTGAAAGGATTTCAACTCTCTGGTGTCTGAAAATTTCCTGAGGGGATTGAAGAAAATCATGAACATTGTACTGTATGTGTGAATCAAATATATCACCTACAGAAAAATACATTTAAAAAAGTATTATGCACATGTAAACAAGAAAAGTAAAACATGAAAGTCACACAAAGGAATAACATATTCTGGAATGTGATGTGTAGTCCGAAACAAATTTGTCATGACTGGGGGCTGGGGAGGAGGGGGACCTGCCATCTGCATTGTTGGGGTAAACAATTTATGACGCATTTGCCTCCAAAAAAATGGTATACTTCTGCCAAAACACATGGCATCACATCCCACAAGATGGAAGTCTTTAAATAAATAAAATAACTGCAAAATGATCAAACATGAGAATCGGTGATTACTACGACAAAATTGTGCAGTTACCTACAAAAAACTTGCTACATAACTTACCACTAGTGACCTATTTTAAAATGATATACTTCTCACATCACCTGCACAAACTGAGGCAATCGTCATATAATGGATGCTTATTGTAAAGGAAAGCTTCATATTAAGGAGGCCAACAGAGTGGGTACCCTGTCTTTCTACCTCAAAACAGACACAATTAGCCTCTGAAATGGTGTATATATTTCTTATTAAATAACAGACAACATTCAAAAATGAATTATCCCATAATGTAAATTTGTTTCAACTCCACACACAGGTATGTGCACATGCACATAAGACAACCACCAGTGCTTAAGAGATGGTAACTACAGTATTCTTTCCTTACCATATTTAAACTACTGTTACGAACTGAAAAGTCCTTAATCACAGATGTTATATCATAGGTCTCCTACCTACAGCCCACCAGGCTGTATTTTGCGACTTGTGACCACATTTTAAATTAAGTACATACCATCAAACGTACTCAATAATTTAGGCAGTTACATATACCAATTATTATATCTCCATGTGTGGCCTGCAAACCAGCCCAAAATAATGGATGGGCTATAAAAAGTTTTGACACCCAGCACTTGCGCTGGACTGATGATCATGAATGGTGAACAGCATTCTTTTATAACTGAGGCCCAATATGGCAGTTCTACAAGATATACACTTATTATTAACTTGTGCAACAGGCATTTTGAATTACAGCTGTCATACAGCTCACATTTTATAATTTTCTAAATGAATCACCTGTAATGCAGACAAGACTAAATGGTGACTGCTAGCTTTACCATTGATTCACTCTGGCCACATGTGCTATCACTCCTCTCCCACCTGCCAAAGGGCAATATCATTGCCTCTATGTCATGTGAGGTTCCCATGGCGGTAAATGCTGAGATTAGGGTCTTCTAGCATGTGCCACTGTGTAATTTGTTAAGATCCCACATTTTTATAAAACCTGTCTAAATACTCTTCTTAACGCATCTTGGAAGACTGATATTATAATCTCACTTGTTCCTTCCCTCTAAGGTTACAAGTGTCATGCTCAGTTCGATGTGTTTATGGTGTTCAGACACTGTGTTACATAATCCATTACAGCATTTCAGGATAATGTAACATGGGAATAAACAGAATCACTTCAGAAACTTTACTATATTTTACACATCACATATAACATTGTTTCCAGATTTTAACACCCTGATCATACTGAATAGGTACAACCCACTCAAATTACTGTATTGTGTGTTAAATTTGCACTTGCAACCTCGAACAAATTAGCACTACACGATGTATTCATAGGCACAATTGGAGCAATTACACAATTTTGAACTATATTGAGCTGGTTTTGTTTGGTTACCTAATCTGCTGACAATCCATTCCGAAGCAGATTAGAAGAAATGATCTACGTGAAATGCAAATTTTCTACCTTCGAGTACATTACATGCGGTGACACTTTTGTCAGGACTGCAGAATTTATTCTACATGGTAGAGGAGGAAAGCTTGTATTGGTCCTACGTTAAATTATTACGGTAACTCAAGATCACACTACAACATAAAACCCGTTACACTTTCTTAACCCAACTTCAACGCCTCCAGATATTTCGGTGATACAAGACATAACCCAAAACACGGTTTTACAAAGTTGAAGTTTCGCTCACATTTAGCAGGAAGTGTTTCAGGATATTAAAAAAAATTACATTCTTGCACTTAAGTGGATCAACACACACATCATAACCTACGATGCGACATGTCGAAATATACACAACTACCGTCAGTTCATGTTTCTGTTCGTCGGGGCGTACGAGGCCCGCCGAAAAGTACGGGAACGCAGGTAGTTTTCATGACGTTAATCTAGCAGGATCAGAATAAATCTAGCCGCTACGAAACGGCTAAACATACAACCAAGGCTTGTTTTTTTGGTGCAACGCATTTCTCCCGTAACTTTTATTTTCCGGACCGCAAGCAAAACAAAAACAACAGGGTGACAACCTAACTGGCACTTACGTTTTAGTACGATCAGGTAGTCGGGGTAATTACAGTCAGAATCGTACTACCCTGGATCAGTGCTACCAATATTAGTCTGTGCTAACAAACGGTATGGACTAAACGTACTGTTGAAAAGCAATCAGTTACTCGCTCAAAAGAGCTGGCCATTGGACAGTACATTTAGCCAGACGAATCCCTCTCATGACCTGCCCTTCTAGTTCTTTAAAATCCCTGTTAATTAAACCCCCTTTCGACGCTAACGTCTTCCAAGCAGTTTCCACTTAACCTATATACGCTCTTCTTTCCCATCGGTTTCACATCTTTTCTCAACTATGGCCTCGTTGCTTTTATCATCGTAATCTGTGATACGATATATGCCGATGGAAAAATCACGATGCCCACACTATAACATTTTCTCCAACACCCAATTATTTCCTTCCTTCCTCAACGCATATATCAATAGTTTGATAACATTTTGGTGAATACAAGGGGTTGGACATGTGCCTCGCAGGGAAGGAAGGAAAAATAGTGGGAAAACCTGATGGGAAGAAACCACCTGCAAGATCCATGGGTAAATGGGAGGATATTACAATGTATCTCTCACAAATTGGGCTGGAGGGTGTGGCCCATATTCATTTGGTTGAGGATAGGGACAAATGCAGGATCTTGTGTACAGGTTAATGAACTTTCCTGTTCCATAAAATGCAGTATATTTCATGATCAGCTATGCAAGCATTTGCTTCTCAAGTAGGACTCTGGTCCATGTAGTTAGCTATTCAACACACCACATTTGTCAAGCACATGAGGATATTACAACAGATGCAGATAAAAATACTTTAAGAACATGGCCCCTGCTTTATTTCTAACATTTTACTTGCATAGCACTATGTATACTTACAACCTAATGTTTACCCACTTCTTTTAAAGCATGACACACTGTGTAGCAGCGTTTCTTAATCAGCTATCCACACCTTAATTCATACCCACAATCAACATATTCAACACAACTATTTTCATAATTTCTTAATTATTACTATTAAAATTATTTCACAATTACTAACTTCTACACTTATTTGTTACTGAAAAGTGTGGACTGGGATAGTGTAATCAGTGTAGCAACTCTCTATGGGCTGGACTGTTGGGAGATTGAATCCCAATGGGCATGAAATTTTGCACATCTGTCCATACCAACCATGGTGCCCACCCAGCCTCCTGTAACAATGGATACCAGGTCCAGTGGAAAAGTGGCTGAGGAGTGACACTGACCACCCCTGTAGCACTGAGGTTAAAGAAAGAGTACAGCTATACCTCTACTCTCCCCTGGGCATTCATGGCCTATTCTAGGGTGCACTTTACCTTGTTACTAAACAGCATGTGCTACTACTCTTTTTCTCCTCCTCCTATTAATATTTAAAGGTGTGAACAACCAAATGGTAAGGAAAAGGCCACAAGCATATGGATATACAGGGCTCTTCATGGGGATAAATAGTTGAAGCATGAAACTGACTAGCAACTTACTAGTAGTACCAAGGTTATGGATGCATGAGGTCTGCTTGGTTGAAGGTTTTTGTCTTGCTGAAGGGACACATTTAGCATCATATTTATATCAGACTATACAGCAGACAAACACAACCGGCATACACTGATAATTTTTGTGTGTAAAGAGCCATTACCCTATGGCAGTGGCAACACTCGGCAGAATCCTTGAGGTGAAAATGAATATTTTAAATTAAAAAAAAAAATTATCTTCTATGCTCAACAAATTTTAAGTTACTGGGCCAGGTAAAGGAAAATTCAATCAACAATTTTTTTTTTGTATATCCATGATTTCTGTAATTACACCCTCCGGGCACCATAAAACTGAGCTACACCATTGCATGCAGTTCCCGTTATCAGCGAGCATCCAATGAGGCAACAGCTTGGCCAGGAGCATTATGGCATGACTGATAAATGTGTAACATGTTTATCACTGACAGTAGTGCATTCATAATAAGTAGCAATAAGAGACAGAAGATTCCTATGAACTGTCTTTTACTGCAGTACGCTTCTTTCAGCATTTTAGTAAATATATAGTAGGGGCTATCCAGCCATATACTTTATTTGGAACAACTTATTTTCAGGAAGCCATAACTGTAGGTGAAAGAGACTTTGCTGATTTGGATATAACAGCAAAATGAATTAACAAAAGCCCCGCTGCTCCTTGCAAGAAGCACTTGTGCAAGTAACAAACCCATAGTATGCTACAACACCATACAGTGCCATTAATTCACGTGTACTTCTGTGTGCACAAGGATGGGATTGTAGGGACATGCATGATTGATGCTGACCCAAAATATGGCCAGAGAGCCTCTTGTTTCTTCTCACCACTAATAATATATCCATGATATTGCTTCATTTTCAGATTAAGGAATATGTGGAAAAGTAATATGGTTTTTTAAAAACACTTTATAAGCTTCTTACCTGCATAATTTAATATGTGGCTTAATTGTGTACTGTATATTTACAACAAAAGTCAGCATGTGTTACCTAATTTCTGCAGAACTTCCATCACATACATTGCATCCATGTGACATTTTCTTGGAATGTTTCTAGGAAGTCTGACATGGTAAACTGTACAGACAATCATTCACCAGCATGTACTTGTATGTGCACTTTGAGACCACTACGAAATATAAACTTTTTACCACATACAGTACATTCATGAGGCCGTTCTGCTGTGTGGATAAGGGTGTGAGTTTTCAGGTCACTAGGAAATGTGAACTTCCGGTGACATACCATGCATTCGTGAGGTCTGTCTCCAGTGTGAATTCGAGAATGCTTCTTAAGGTGAGATACAAGTGTAAACTTCTTTCCACATACAACACATTCATGCCGTCGTTCACCAGTGTGTATGAGAGTATGTGTATTGAGGTCTGATAACCGTAAGAACCTTTTACTGCACACAGTACATTCATGAGGTCGAATTCCTGTATGAATTTCAGCATGCTTCTTTAGCTGAGACATGAGAATAAACTTTTTCTTACACACACTACATTCATGAGGCTGTTGTCCAGAATGGACAAGAGCATGCTTCTTTAGGTCACTTGATTCTCTAAACTTCTTACCACACTCATTGCATTGATGAGGGCGCTCCCCCATATGAATTAATGAATGTCTTTTCAGTACATTTTGCTTACTGAATTTTTTACCACATACAATACATTCATGTGGCCGTTCCCCTGTGTGGGCTAGAGAATGTGCTTTTAGGTCACTAGGAAATGCAAATCGCTTACCACACACATCACATTCATGTGGCCGCTGCCCCACATGTATCAGTGAATGTGATTTTAGTTCAGCAGAAGATGGATATTTTTTTCCACACACATTGCAATCATAAAACTGCTGAGGAAGCTGCAGTGTGAGTGGGTGCTGCTGCCTGACCTGCTGCTGTTGCTGCTGCTGTTGTTGTTGTTGTTGTTGTTGTTGTTGTTGTTGTTGCTGCTGATGTTGCACTTGTTGTTGTTGTAGCTGATGATGATGATGCTGTTGCAGCTGCTGATGATGATGGTTCTGTTGTTGCTGAATATGCCGATGTATTTGCTGGTCCAGCTGTTGCTCACTTTGCTGAAGCTGCTGACTTTGTTGCTGTTGCTGGTGAAGCAGTTGATCTGGCCCATTCTGATCATGTTGCTGATGATGATGTAGCAGCTGTTGTTGTTGTTGATGATGATGATGCTGATGATGTTGCTGACTCTGCAAATGCTGGTGTTGCTGCTCCTGATTTTCATGAACTAATGAATGTATTTTTAATTCTTTAGAAAAAGTAAACTTCTTGTCACACAGAGTGCATTCATGTGGCTGCACTCCTCTGTGGATCAAAGAATGTTTCCGCAGAAGAGTCATCCGTGTAAACTTCTTGTCACAAGTCATACATTCATGAAGTGGCTGCCCTGTGTGTATTACAGAGTGCTTCTTGAGAAGAGTTACTCGCATGAACTTCTTCCCACATACTGAGCATTCATGTGGCCGTTCTCCTGTGTGAATTAGTGAGTGTGTCTTTAGATCACCCGGGAAAGTAAATCTTTTACCACAGAGATTACACTCATGTGGTCGCTCTGCTGTATGAATAAGAGAATGTGTCTTTAGATCACTAGGAAATGTAAACTTTTTACCACATACATTACACTCTTGTGGACGCTCTCCTGTGTGGATACGAGTGTGTTTCCTGAGATGAGAAGACAATTTAAATTTCTTACCACACACACTGCATTCATGAGGACGTTCCCCTGTATGTATCAAGGTATGCGTCTTGAGGTCACTGACTCGTATAAATGTCTTGCCACATTCGCCACATTCATGAGGTCGCTCACCTGTATGAATTAGTGAATGTTTTTTTAAATGTGATATCAGTGTAAACTTCTTATCACAAACATTACATTCATGTGGACGTTCTCCTGTGTGAAATAGCATGTGTTTCTTTAGGTCAGTGATGTCTCTGAACTTCCTAATGCATACAGTGCACTCATGTGGACGTTCTCCAGTATGTATAAGTGCATGTCGCTTCAAAACATTTAATTTTCTAAATTTATTACCACACACACTACACTCAAAAGGACGTTCCCCTGTGTGAATGAGAATGTGTCTCTTGAGATCACTTGGAAATATAAACCTTTTCCCACAAGCAACACATTCATGAGGACGCTGCCGCACGTGAATGACAGAGTGCATCCTTAAATCTGGAAGGAACTGGAACTGCTGTCCACATACATTACAATCATATGGCCCTCCTGCAGGAGTCAGTGATTGAACATCATGGCCTATAGACACATTTAGTTGTGTCTGTGCAATTATACTTCCTTCACTGCCTTGGTGACAAGGAGCCAAATTCAAACCATTCTGCTGACCAGAAACCATGTTCACTTCACTTGACTGAGCTGCAACCAAGGATATACTATTCTGGTGAGGTGAAAGCAAGTTCATGCCACTTTGATGAGCAGAAACCGAGCTCATGCTTCTCTGCTGACTGGCACCAAAGTCCAAACTGAAACATTACAATACAGTCATACTTGTGGGAGCATCAATCACTGAACTGAAACATGCATGCAGTCATACAAGAATGTACTTATGCATGTTACAGATTTAATGACAATACCCTAACTGGAGGGATTATGAATCAAATGTGAGGATGACCACATATATAATGGCAAGGATAAGAGCAGTAGTAGTGAATAAATCTGTGTATTTTCCTAGCAGGGTCCAAGAAAAACTAGGATCACACTTTCAAGTAAGGAAACTAATCCTCTGGTCCTGAACTGAAACTGGCTATCCTTCTAATAGGTGCATGAGGTATTCACTACAGTAGGTCTGATTACTTCCAGCAAGTGGAACTACCAGCAAGCAATACTGCTGCAAGGCTTGTCTGGCCATATGTGCTGACACGGTAATACCAACATGGTCTGCTTGTTGAAGGGTGTGACTTATAGAGTGACATGTTTCGACTGACTGATTAAATGAGCCACCATGATATTCCTGTCATTTTAAATGCTGCATTTTTAAATACGCTTAAGTGGTCACAGCCAACAAACTGAACTCATGAACGGTGAAGCAGGAAGAAAATCTACATTGAAAGTGAGAACAAAACCCTGGTTAATTAACAGGAACACTCCCTTTTCTAATTCAGTGGCAACAGCACAGCTGAATGTTTTGATTACAATAAACAAGTCAAATTACAGACACTACCTTATGACAGAGGTTTACTGGAATATGAACACTATATGTGGGACTGCCATGTTATGAATCTGACCTACAACCTACTACACTCATTTGGGCAGACAAAGAGCAGTGGTTTGAAGTCAAGAATACAGTTTGAACAACAAGGAGTTCCAAGCAAAATTCTTAAAACCTGTGTACCTACTGCATGTTTCTATCCTAAAGATGTGGCCGCCACCACCACAACCATTACCTACATTAAGTCTTGCTCTCACCTCCTAAGTAGGTGCATATGCCATGCTGTTACTCCTTCTGTTCAAAACTGAAAGTTATGGGGTTCAAACTGCCCCTAAATGCATATAATTTATATTGAAATTTGTGAAAACAGTTACAGTAATTCAAAAATTGAATAGTAAATAAACAAGAACATAAACCAACAGGGTACTACATTCCCCTCCCTTACAGCTGATAAATTGCCATCATCGAGGATCACTACAAAACATTCAAAAGATTTCAAGACCAATAGACATTAAAATTAAAATATAGTATAGTGTAAAATAAAAAGTATACATACATCGATAATACAAATACTAGTCAGTTACATAAATGACAGAAAGTCAAAGGCCAAAACATGTCAGATGGATAGAAAATGAGTGAAATATATTCTACCCTCTTGGTTTACTTTCTTTATACACGGAAGTACATGGTAGAAATGTGTTAAAAGCGGACAAACATGAAGAGAATTCTGTATGTCCAGTTTATTTTCCACAGAAAGAAAAGGAGGTTAACATTCGTTTACAGCAACTGCATCACAGAAATGCTCAGGAATAGGATAAAATAGTGGAGGAGTGTGTGTCAGTCTCAATGTGGAAACAACTGAAAACATGTACAATAACTAGGTGGGGGGGGGGCACAAATTAATTGGCAGCAGTGGCAACAGAGTGATAACCATAGTGACAATTAAAAATCCAAAACTTTATTAACAGTGCTAGGCAAGGTGAGTGTTACATGCAAACTTGGTTTACATCTACACGTCACTGCCTGGTTTTTGGAGGAAGGGTCTAAAGATGTTCTGTCACTACATGCCATAACCTGAATGATTCCAAAATTCTGTTAAACAATTTAACAATGGCATTATATTAGATGGCTACTTTTGTATGGTGGCACCTAATATTTTTTGGTCGTCAGTATGAACTTCTTTCATTCATGTCACTCTTCTGGAACCTACTATTTTCAAGTTGCTCCTATATTTTTTAAAAATCTGTGGACCCTTGCATTATACTAACCTGGTTCCTCCTATGTCCTTGAGGCAACCTCCATAATTTCGTAGTGTGAATTCATCCTGTCCATCTCCCCTGACTGAAGGAACATCAAAACACACTCCGGGTTCCAATGAATTAATTTCCTCCTCCATTCTTCTTTAACTGGTGTTGAATTCAGGTCTTCAAAATGCCCACCAAGCCTCTGTGTTATGGCAGACTATCAGTTAGCTCAAGGCAATTAGCATGCTCTGGAATGGTCACTTCGTATGCCATGTCCTAACCTAACCCACCAGTATCGACTATAAGAAAGTATCCTGTGGGAAAAAGCAAACAAGAAACTGCAATTCACACTGACTTACCGATTCTTTGAATAATTAATAATTAAGGCTGTCTCATTTGCACAAGTTTTCTACAACCAAAGGTGAAGGAAAGATGATGACGAACGGTTAACTCACAATGATTTTGATGGAGGTGGTCATACCAGTTCAAACGCTACCTCGCTATCTCAGCTCTTGCCAGTAACGACTCGGATAGTGCAACTCGTACTGTTGTTGAAATCTTAAGTACATGAAAGCCTAGAGTATCACCACTTTGACGAGCTCCATGTCTTGACACACCGCGAACCCACGTAATCAAACAATTGGTCCCGTTTGAAAAATAAATCAAGTGACCAACCAAATTAATCGTTAAACTTGCAATTACAGTAAGTGAATTTCTTACTTTCATATGTGTGAATGGTAAAATGCAGAAGTGCGGCCAGCTTAATCATAATTGTCTTAGCATGAAACTCCACAGGAAAATAATAACAAGAATTGTCCTAACCGAACAGCAAAAGAAAGTTTCTGAACAACAACATCCCCAAGCAAAGCCACAATAACACAATTACAGCAATAAGAACCGGTAATAATTTGCAAAAGTCACAATTTTACGTCATTCAGAACAGCAAATCTTTCCCATATGTTGGCAAAATTGCGATATATCGACTCTCAGAGATGACAGGCGCTCTCGGTTGTCATCTGTGACTAGTGAACAACGATTCAGAGGTCGAGTTGCGTAGTGGAATAATAGATGCCATTACGAATGTGTCCAATACTAAATGTGCAGATGATTGCAGAAATAAATTAATTTATGCTACTAAATGAAGCTGGCTTTCGGTGTGCCGTTATACTAGAAATAATAACAATCTTCATCCCTCATTAGCAAATTTGACAAAATACAACAAGGGGCCATGTATATCGGGTATTAAAGTATTCAACCACCTTCCCAAAGCATTTGAGATCCTATTTAAAAAGGTTTCTGTATCATCATTCTTTTTATTGTATAGAGGAATATTATGAATATAAGGAAAACGCATTATGAAACTGATATATAAATTTTATTTTTATTGCACATGTCACTTATATACATTTAACTTATAATTCTTGTTGCTGTTGTCAATTAGTACTAGAATAAAATTTTCATTTACGTACTCTTAGATACTTAGACAACTGTCTTCTACGACATATGCTTTTTACAATTATCATATGACTATTTCCAAATCTATGGTGTGTATACCTGTATATGATACATGGAATATGAATGAATGACTGAATGAACGATATTCACAAAACTCACAATCACTCAACATGTATTTTGACAAGTACTGTAATGAATTTTATCCAGTTTAGACAAAAAATGTAGAAAGTAACAACTTTCATTTATGCCCTTACATAAAGTATAGTTTTCAGCACACAGTTTTTCACAAACCTTACAAATACTCAATGGTAAATTGTAGCGATCTCCTAACGCAGATTTTCACCCATATTCTTCAAGTAAATATGGAATTGTGGGTAGAAATTATGAGAGTCAGTCCACAGAACTCACGCTAGCAGACTTTTTATACAGCCCTTCCATACCAAATTGTAAAAAAAATAGAAATAATCTTATAACATCCATAAATGAGAAGTGCGGGGGGAAAGTGAAACAGAAGCAGAAAGAGGAAGGTAAATTGAAGGTCTTGCGTTTCCAAGAACATAAACAGAAGTTAAATGAGGCACATTTGCAGCTGACAGACTATTCGAATATCACGTATGATAGTCTTGATGAAGCATTTATTGAGGAAAAAAAGTCTGTACTACCAGAACTGACTGCAGGTGGGCAGAGTATTATTGATGCGGCTTTGAATTCCAGACCTTCTAATGAGGTTACTGTTGAAGCTTATGGATTATCCATAAAATGGCATGATATCCTTGGCTGATCTCAACTGGTTGAATGATGAAGTGATAAAATTTTACATGGAGCGTCCAGAGGAGCGTGGAAAGTTAGAAAATTATACAGCAGTTTACGCATTCAACATTTTTTTTTATCCAAGACGGTTATCTGATGGTCATGCCCCATTAAAGTAGTGGACACAGAAGGTTGACAATGTCTCTCATGACCTAATTATTATACGTGTCCACCTGAGAGTCCACTGGTGCTTGGCTGCCATTGATTTTCAAAATAAGACTGTGAATTACTACGACAGTATGGGCTCTCCAAATGATAAATGCCTACAGAGTTTAATGAAGTACCTGCAGGATGAAAGTTTAGACACAAAAATGTCAAAATTTTATACGTCTGGCAGACAAACAGAAAATGCCCAGAAAATACCACAACAGATGAATGGGATGACTGTGGTGTGTTTATATGCACATTTTCTGAGTATATTTGTCATTGTGCAGACGTCTCTTTCAGTCAAGAAGATATACCTTACTTCTGGCACAAGATGGTGTATGCGATTTACATGTGCAAGCTACTCATGTGTTATCTCAACATGTGGAAGATTCAAAATCCCAGTGTTGTCAGCCAGAGACATGTACTGAGTGATGTGGAATGTGGATTCAGTCATGACTGTGTTAGTGAAACAATAGTTTATATTGTATTTGGGATCACTCAGGAATAAATTCCATCCCAAATACTAACTGTCCTAACTGATGTTTCTGTGATTTTTTCAGTCCATTCAGGCGAACAGTACCATGAGACAGGTGGCAATGAGTAACATTTTCATAAACAAATAGATCTAAAATCAATCAATGGGTAACACAAATACATAATATTGGCATGCGTTTAGGTTCATTCCATAATAGTACTGCAGTACTGTCAGGTTTAACAATTTCTGTCACAGTGTATGTTGGCTTATGCATGTTAGAAGTCAATTTATAATGCTCTGTTATGAAATTATATAAAAGAAATTTTTAAGAAAACTGTAAAGCAGATCTAATTTTAATTCATATTTACAAACAGGGTATCTAGTGCCTGTGTGAAGTGATTGCTCATATGTTTTAAAATGTTACTGGGGGCATACAAAGAAATCCCATGAAGATTGATAAACAAAATTTTGTGAAAAATTAATATAAAAGTTGGAGCGAGGATTCAATAATAATAATAAGGGCTCAATGGGTATGGGAGAGGTAGTACCTTTGTAAGGGGTTGACCCTGCACTGGTCCTCACCAGCCCAGGTGTGCAGAAGTGCAACTTGAGGCACCAGCCACTCACTTCCCTGCACACAAGACCATCCGTGTGTAGTAACTACATCCGACCAGAGGTAAGCCTGTTTAAACGGAACACGGCGGATCTAGAGGAGTAAACCACGAAAAAAATCCCCTAGTCCAAGGTGTACACTACCGTGCCGAGGGACTACAGATGCATCTGCGGTGGAGGGTAAGAAACCGAGAACGGTGAACTCTGAGAAGTGGCGACCCTCGGATTCAAGC
>Ga0123352_10004857_pt1 | contig 19982 bp, 15 predicted proteins | sample TergutLab28metaG_FD_89700 | JGI IMG/M metagenome (GOLD analysis project Ga0123352, IMG submission 89700) | Labiotermes labralis P1 segment gut microbial communities from Petit-Saut dam, French Guiana - Lab288 P1 | ecosystem: Host-associated > Arthropoda: Insects > Digestive system > Gut ...
AGACAGAAGTAACCAGATGAGATTATTCATATGGTTGGTTAGGGTCTGCAGACAGAAGTAACCAGATGAGATTATTCATATGGATGGTTAGGGTCTGCAGACAGAAGTAACCAGATGAGATTATTCATATGGTTGGTTAGGGTCTGCAGACAGAAGTAACCAGATGAGATTCATTCATGTGGATGATTAGGGTCTGCATACAGAAGTAACCAGATGAGACTGATTCATGTGGATGTTTCGGGTCTGCAGACAGAAGTAACCAGATGAGATTCATTCATGTGGATGGTTAGGGTCTGCATACAAAAGTAACCAAATGAGTCTGATTCATGTGGATGGTTAGGGTCTACAGACAGAAGTAACTAGATGAAACTCTTGCATGTGGTTGGTTAGGCCCTGCAGACAGAAGTAACCAGATGAGACTGATTCATGTGGATGGTTAGGGTCTGCAGACAGAAGTAACCAGATGAAACTCTTGCCTGTGGTTGGTTAGGCCCTGCAGACAGAAGTAACCAGATGAGATTCATTCATGTGGATGATTAGGCCCTACAGACAGAAGTAACCAGATGAGACCGATTCATGTGGATGGTTAGGGTCTGCAGACAGAAGTAACCAGATGAGACTGATTCATGTGGATGGTTAGGGTCTGTAGACAGATATGACCAGATGAGACTTATTCATGTGGACTGTTAGGGTCTGCAGACAGAAATAACCAGATGAGATTATTCATATGGTTGGTTAGGGTCTGCAGACAGAAGTAACCAGAAGAGATTATTCATGTGGATGATTAGGCCCTGCAGACAGAAGTAACCAGATGATACTGATTCATGTGGATGGTTAGGGTCTGCAGACAGAAGTAACCAGATGAGATTATTCATATGGTTGGTTAGGGTCTGCAGACAGAAGTAACCAGATGAGACTGATTCATGTGGATGGTTAGGGTCTGCAGACAGAAGTAACCAGATGAGACTGATTCATGTGGATGGTTAGGGTCTGCTGATAGAAGTAACGAGATGAAACTCTTGCATGTGGTTGGTTAGGCCCTGCAGACAGAAGTAACCAGATGAGATTCATTCATGTGGATGATTAGGCCCTGCAGACAGAAGTAACCAGATGAGACTGATTCTTGTGGATGGTTAGGGTCTGTAGACAGAAATGACCAGATGAGACTTATTCATGTGGATGGTTAGGGTCTGCAGACAGAAATAACCAGATGAGATTATTCATATGTTTGGTTAGGGTCTGCAGACAGAAGTAACCAGATGAGACTGATTCGTGTGGATGGTTAGGGTCTGCAGACAGAAGTAACCAGATGAGACTGATTCATGTGGATGGTTAGGGTCTGTAGACAGAAATGACCAAATGAGACTCTTGTGTATGGATGGATAGAGTTTGAAGTCCAAGAGCATGTGGTAAATTCAAGTAAACATGATTGATTGCTTCCAAGTACTTGAATGGAAAATTTTATGTTGACAGTCCAATTTGCAGTAAATTGGTAATGTTTGGTTATTAAATAAATATGAATTGTCATGAAATTGATGGCCTTTGGATGTGCTATGGAAATAGATGGGACATTCATAGTAAGTGCGTGAGATGCAAGGTGTACGTAGGAACCTACTCAATTACAAATATGTGTTAACATTTCTGTTTCAGTTCCTGACATTAAATGGTTAAAAGGGGACAAGGTGATAAAGCCATCAAAATATTTCCAAATGCAAAAGGATGGTGATGTGTATACACTACGCATTTCAGAGGCTTTTCCGGAGGATGAAGGAGTCTATAAATGCATAGCAACAAACTCTGCAGGGGATGTGTCCCTCTCTGCTGAATTGCGTGTGCTTGGTAAGGAGCAGTATTATGTTTAGCCATGTTGTAGCAGTAGGCTTATTATTGTCGTTGGTTAGGTTAGTTTGCATCCTGTATTTAATGTTTATGTTACAGTTTTAATATTTTCCTGGCCCTCATAGCCAATCACTATGGGTTTAATTTCTGATAATTATAGACTTACACACTGAATTAGTTTCTTCTTGTAGTTGATACAGTGTTTCAACAAACTGCACAGTGGTGCACTTATCTGCATGTATGTGGCTTACCAGCACAAACACCACCCATTGTATACTTGCATTATGCAGCCTCACCTTAGCGTTGGCATTTGTACTTCAGCGTCATAATGCAGCTGTACACTTTGCCTGGACACTGTGCTTGCCATTTTACCTTTTCCAGTCACAGTAGCCCACTCTTCTGTGACAGTTTTAAGTCCCAGAGCCACCTTTGTCAAAGATGTCTGTGCATAACTGAAATTGAGGTGGAGTTGGCAGCTAATACCACGTTGTAATGTGGGGTGGCGCAGTTGGTTGAGGCACTGCGCTACAAGCCAGAAGGTCAAGAACCGATTCTTGATGGGGTCATTGTGATTTATCAATGACTTCTTCCTTCTGGCTGTGTTATGGCCTTGGGTGTTTATTTAACCTCTAACATAAATGAGTACCAGAGGTATCTCCTGGGGGTAAAGATGGCCAGTGCTGATTTTCTAGAACTTCAGGGAGCCCCAAAGTACTGGAGCCTTAAAGGCCTGTACAGGGATTGTGTTACCTTGCCTTACCACATTGTAATTTTGTCAGTAATGTTCCATGTTAGTAATGGGAACATTCCCTTCTGTTTTTGTTCCACATTTCTTGCTGGGATGATGTCCTGATCCAAATTGGATTTCATTATTCTGCGATGTGACACTGTATTTTATGAGTGGTTTTGAAGTGTCTTCATTTTCAAAGGTCATGTAGTCCAAGATGGACTGTTCAACTGGTTCAAGATATTTGGGCCATTGAAATGTCAGGAACCACTCACCCAACACCATGGTGTCACATTGCAGGAGAGTTAAATCCTGCTTGTATTGATTAATTACTTGTATGACCACGACAAACTTGATTGGTTCCCTGTCAGTATGTACCTCTCTCAAGAGACGGGATGTAGCCGCTGTGAATTGGGTCACCTCAGAATCTCTGTGCATGATATTTCTCAGTCTGTAATGTACATGTGTATTGAAGGTTAACTGGGTTATTCATTGTTATGTTAATATTTGTTCATACTGACCCTGATTTTTTGTGATTCCACAGCTCCTGAGACACAAGAAGTGACTCCCACTTTGACCCCAATGCGTGATGTCATTGTACCTGAGGGAAGTCCAGCCCAATTCAGAACTCAGGTTTCTGGAAAACCACAGCCAACCATTCAGTGGTTGAGAGATGGGCTTGTGATTCCACAATCTGCAGACTTTCAGGTAGGAATACTTGTTGGAATGTTTGCACCTTCTTTCTTTCTTTATTTCTTTCTCTATTTATTTATATATTTATTTCTCTCTCTCTTTTCTGTATTTGTTGGACTTGTATTTCATAAAGTTAGGTGTGATTCTCCCACACTTCAGGCAGACATTTGGAAAATATTAATAATTACTGCAGTATACTTTACACATATTCTGCCAGTCATTCAGAGCATAAAGCAATAAATACCTTGCACTGAAGTCCATGAAGTGCAACATGACTAAGTGTGAAGGGAATCCTGGCACTGGTAATGGGCCAGGTTAGCATGAGGGAGTAGTGATGTGACGCTCACAGTATACGTGGCTGTGAATTGAACGTGATAGTGGGCTGCAGTACACACTTTATTGCAAGGACTGTTACATGTGGTAGGTGGTAGTGCCATGATTATCTTGAACAAAAATAATGGGAATTTTTATTGTTCTGTTTAAAACATTGTGTCAAGTTTGTTGGTACCTGCATAGTAAGGAAGATAAGCAGTAACAGGGCGATTTATGATGTGAAGGGATAAAAGATGCAGCAGTTTCTGTCTGGAATTGTAACCCAGGATTTTCACAGAGGTACTTATGAAAATTGTTACAATCTGTAGGATGTTCAGTTCACAGTGTCAGGTATGGCTTAAGGTAGATACAGATCCCAGTGAAGGATTCCCACCTGTGGTTAGGTGCCATATGCATGGTGAAGGTTACATTGCTAGCCTACTTGGAAGAATGGAAAGTTGGCATACAATGCTGTATGTATGCCTCTTTGTGGTTGTTTCACAAACTGGCTGATGTTCATGAAGTTTAGTGTGAAAATTATGCTGCTGGAGGCAACCAATACAACATTGGACTTCTTCCTGCTCACACCACGTATGAAGATGGAACAGACAGAGTGTTCTGAAACATCAGCATGTAAAATTCAGGTGATGGGGAGTTTACCCAAAAGAAAGAATACAACATTGGACTTACAGAAATAGACTTGAACTGGCTTGTCAGTGTTGGGGTGTGTTATTGTGAAGACAGTGTTGAGCCCTCTGTTGGCCTAAGAGGGTAATTTCTTGACTTCTACAGAATTCAATGGGCACCATCAGGCCACCTGGCTGCCCCAGCTGTCCACTTATTGACACACATGTTGGAGATGCAAAACAAACATTTCACCTTTAATGTGTCATTTTGGCTCTTGGGATTACATCACTTACAGGAATGAAGGTTCTCTGGCACTGTGGCAAACGTCACAGGTGCCGCTTTTGACCAAACAAGAATCTTAACTAAGATTGGAGACATGGGTGAAGTGCATGTACAAATCCTTTGGTCTGTTCGGCCTGATACATTGATCATGTTATTGCAACATGGACTGTGCTTATGCTGGCAGATATCCTGTCTAGCCTAAGGGCCTTGATATGGACATAGTAAGGACTTTTGCCACAATTGGCAATATGTCCATCGGAGTGGGGGAGTGGGCGGGGGGAGGGAGAAATGTGTTTGGGTGGATCCCTGAAATTTGAATCCTGAGTAGCTTGGTCATGTAGAATGAAGTCATATTGGCTTGAAGGCCAGTTGGTTTGTGGGGGTGTGCCACATTGCTTAGTTATACCCTGGCATCTGCTCTTCAGCTCAGGCAAATCATGTAACACCTCTGGCAGGGTAGATGGAAAGTGCTAGGTACAGTTTGCCTGTTGGCATGGCCTCAACTGGCCTGCTGACTCCAGTCACTTTTGACTATGGTCTTGGGCAACTTTGGTCATAGCTCAGTCAGCACAAGTGTGTTCCAAGATACCAAACCAGGGCATTTCCTGCGTTAACTGACCTGGAGTTTACACTGTCAGTTATTACTCTGATATGGTTTGTGAAAATTAAACCTCTAAACCGTTATGAACTTGCTGGTTACTAATGTACCGTAGTGCATTAGTCACATGTGCATCTTTCTGACATGGGTGCAGGCAGCAGACCGCCAGATAGGGGATGCATAGTCCATCATAGGATGTGTGGTGGACTGGCTACAAGAGGGCCTTGTATGCCAAGTCTTGGGTGTTCCTTTTTTTCCCAACCTGATTCATGTGATTTGACTAGGGGAGCTGTGTGTTGAGGTTCACTCCAAGATAGTGAGTTCACTCAACCAACTCATTTAGCTGGGGATTGTGAATGCTTGTCTGGCCTTTACAGACAGCAGTATGATGGTCTTCAGATGGGTGGTGACTATCCTGCAGTCCCATAACCAGCACTCCATGCTGTTGAAACTAATCTGGAAATTACTGGAGAGTTCTTTTGGAGATTTGGTAGTGCATAGTGTGTGGGAGGTGACATTCTGTTTGGTCAGTGGACAGACTGCAGTGCTAACGGTCAGGGGAGCTTCATTGCAATAGTGAAAATGGTAATAAAAGCAGTTTTGTTGGAAGAGGGTGTCATGGTAAAGGTTTGAGCTGTAGTAGATGAAGAGAATCAAAACTACTCCATTTTTTTTTTGGTGATATTGTTAGTGTGTCTCTGGATAGTTGGTGCCTGGAATTTTGAAGGAATTTACTGAAGAAGTCCAGAGGACTGCTTAACCACTGTAGATGAAAGCATTGTTTATGTTTGAAACGTCAGGAGCCACATCACCCAGTGACCTAGCTTCACATTACAGAAAACCTGAATCCTGCATACAACCACTTTGATAACCTCACGTCTTGCATGCTTAACTTGTGTTGCTTCCATCTTCCATGCAGAAGTATGTGTGGATGTGGGAACCTGTACGTTCTGACAGGTTTGTAACATGTTTAAATTCTAGCTGGTTTGTCAAAATGGCTGTTATAATGTTGAGAAATTTTGTGAATATAAACTTCTGCTGGATTGTGGATTATTGTGTTAAATTTGTAAACGTGCAGATAGCCAGAGATGTTGAAGGGCCTCTCAACTGTTGCCCACATGACAGCCTTTGTTCTGCAGATTTGAACATTCAGTGGTGTCCATGTTTAAAACCCTGTTTGTGAAATTCATTTCCCCATGAGACATTCTCCTTCTTCTCCTTGCATCTCGTATTCCTGGATGGTCAAATCTTGTTTCATCAGCATTTGTATCTCGTTATCATTGTTAACGTAACGTTTTTGGCTGTGGGTTTATGTCATGGAATGTGTGCACTTTAATTATTGTTGTTTAATTCTTGATGGCCACAATGATATGCACATGATGTATGGAAAACCTTTGTTCTGTTCTGCATAGATGGTAAAAATTATACAGTTGTGTCCTGCACCTTTGTCCAAACTAGCACAATTGTATTCTGTGTGCTGAAACATGGCGTGATAGGTTTATTCAGTTACCTTCTTTATCAAGCATGATGTATAGGAGGATATGGTTCACAAAGGAAGTGTAAGAGTTCCCTACCGCCACCACAACCTGTTGGGTGTGGAAGGCTTTGTTGAACATAATTGTTTTAAAACTTCTCTGGGCAAAAAGGAAAGCATCTTCAGGTGGCTTTAGAGTACTGTTTTTTTATAACAATTTTGACCACAATTTGAAGAGCTTATACACAGTTTAAAGAAATAAATTTTATAGAGTTTCTTGAATGCATTCCTGAAAATGAGATCTTTTTCCCCCCATCCCTGTTCCACAGCTGTAATCTAGCGATTTGGAACTTAAAAATGTTCAGCAACTTTTATTTTTAAATCTTTAGACGGCACACTGTTGGAAAAATGTTCATGATTACTGTCTGTTTGTCATATTGTATAGTTTCAGAACATTTATTGCTGTGTACAGAGTACGTTTACAAAAAGCAAATCTTTGTCATACTTTTTACCTCCTTTTTGCAAACTTTAGACACAGGACAGGCAGGTGGGTAGACTGATGGACAGAGATGTGGTATTGGATTACATGCAGATGTCTGAACAAATGACAGACTGAACTGTTGGTTGATGTTCCTGTACTGGATGTTAGTGTAATGGTCTCTCTTATATTGTCTGACCAAGCACTGCAGCTTTATCACATAGAAGAGCTTGCATTCATTAGCAGGGTCTGCGACAGCTGCTGTGCTGATGGTTACTCTGTGCTCTAAAGTAGGTTACAACCAAAATTGTATCACGTTGTTATCCTTATTGTTGCACCATGCATGTCGTAGAATCACTTTAATCATTAACTAACAAATGCACTTATATAAAATTTCACATTAAAACACTTAAAATTGCTCCGACATGTTTCGATCCCAAGATCATCATTTTTAAAATGACTTTAGCATGGAACAACGTAGCTCCCTGAGGATGATCTTGGGATTGAAACATGTCGGAGCGATTGTAAGTGTTTTAATGTGAAATTTTATATAAGTGCATTTGTTGGTTAATGCTTAAAGTGTATCATGTTGAGTTAACTGCCCCACTTCCTGCTGGTGTTGCATTGTTTTTAGGCATTTATGAAGTAAATAAAGGACACCTTATGTGAAGACCACATCAGTCTGTCTGTCTGTCTGTCTGTCCATTTGCAACTTGGTGTCAGTGGCTAAACCATTTGTCAGATTTTTTTACAATGCAGTGTAGGAATGTTTTTTTTACAAAATTTATCCAACAAGCATAAGTTTTGTGGTAATTTGCTCAGTTAGGCATAAATGCATTGCTACAAATACATTCCATATTTCTTGATTGATTGGAAACATTCAGTATGGCAGAATCCATATAGTGCTGTTTAGCATATGTGAGTTTGTGAAAATTGGTGCACTGAAAGCATTACACTTAAGGGCATAACAAAATTTCACCCAGTTTTTTCTACGTTTTGGGGCTGATTGAGCTAAAATTTGGTACAGGGGATGGCCACAAAAATTTATTGATTGGTTGTGAGTTTTGTAACAATTGGCACAGTAGAAGCTGTATTTACTGAGGAGGTAAATTAATTAGATACAGATCTGCATATCATGAGTGCCATGTAACCTAGCAGAGGAAGGTCATACTTCCATGTGGGCATAAGTGAAATAACTTACCTGTGTACCATGATATCCCATAGACATTTTGAAATTCAAGAATACCTTCATAAAGTATGTACCATGTCACTGCACCATTTACAATCTCTTTTGAACTTTAAAGCTGACAGTGGAAGTGGAAGCAATAATGATATGTCTGAAAAGGGAGTCTGTAAGCACTGAAGGCTGGACGTGAGGTTCTGTACGGTCATAGCAGAAAACTGCCTACCCTTTGTGTTTGCTAACATTATGACACTGTTTTGTCTGTGTCACTCCAGTTGTTGCTGTGTGTGTCAACTAATTACGTCGGTGACAAGGAAACCGTACTTTTTGAGATTGCAGGTTCTCACAGTGATGGTGCTGGATTTGAGTCTTTCAGCTGTGGCAGTGGGTAAGTAGTTACCATAGTTTCAAAGGATCATAGTGCCTTCATCTTCAGGGTTAAGCAGTCAAAGAAGATAAGAAGACGCTATAATCCTTCAAAATTTTGGGAACTACTCACCCAAGGACAGATGGTCCAAATCCCAGAAAACTTGAGTCTTCCGAATTAATACTAATATGGTTGCATGATATCTTCTGTTTAGGGAATATCCAGCATAGGCATTTCCTCTTGTATTTGCACATTGTCTGTATCTAGATATGATATGGATACTGCAGTCCCACACTCACACAGCTCACTCCTACAGTCTCTTTTTGTCATGCAAAATTGTGTGATGCTATAAATGGCTGGTGATGTCTTCTTGTCATAGATGATTCATGAGGGTGCAAATGTTGTGCTGCTCATTGCTACCACATATGAGGAGGATTCAGGCACCTTCACCTGTCGGGCCACCAACTCAGCTGGCCAGGTGGAGACATCTGCCCAACTTATCGTCAAAAGTAAGAACTAATGAGAGTTTTGTTGACTTAACATTATTGTTGTAATTGTTGGTTGTTTTGCTTGTTCATATCATATTATAGTTTTATGTTATCACTTTTGTTGGTGTGCGCATGAAACTATATCTGTCATGCAAAAAATGTGGAGGACGTTAATACAGATTGTCCTTTGACACTGCCATAGAGTAATTTGAAAAGAAAATAACATCCATTCTATAATGCACTGAAGTTTATTTTCATTTTGAAGACAGTCTCTTAATACTGTTCATAATGCTCACAATATATCTGATAGTATTCTTATTCTCACAGAACTAGTTTCATGTTACAGCAAGATACATTCAGTTGAACTTATATAGTGTGTGTGAAAAAATAAATTCTTTAGAGTAATGCATGCCTGGTACATTGTATTAACATTCACAGAATTATTGATCATCATGGGACCAAAGGTTCCTTTCATCACTCTTAACCACTGGGGGTGTTGGTGGCAAAGATTTAATATATGAGGTGTAGCATTAGATGTAGGAATGATATTTATAATGGACACTATATACAGTGGATCCTCCCTTAACTGATGCTCTCTTAAGCAGCTGTATTACTTAACCACCTTGAATTTAAACAAACACCCCCACCCTCTTAAGAAGAATCAAAGTAACAACAGTTACTTTAAAATGACTTTAATAACTTAAATTACATTATTTTTATAGGCATTGGAATATTATTATTGTATAGTGTGTAGGTCATTTGTTAATTTTTGGCCAGTGAAATTTTCAGGGGAGGGCATGGGGTGAATGCCTTATACAGCAGTTGTGTCATGAATTGGTGGGAAAAACAAATCTAATGCACTGCACTTGCCACCTCACTGGCCCCACTAAGCACTTCTTCAGCCAAAAACTATCAAATGACCTTTGTAACTGAAAAATCATTGTTACACTAAGTAATAGGTGATGATTTTTCACCCTACATGACTTTTTATTACTTCATATTTATTGTTTCTCTGGCATCAGTAACTTTAGATTAGCTGCCGTGTATTATTGTGTCCCGTGTATGTTGTTTATGCAGGGTCCACTGTATGTGGGACAATCATAAAGCTTAGTAACAAAGGACTTCTGGTCCAAGTTCTTATTTAAGTGAAGTGTAATGTAATTGGTGGAACTTAACTGTTGGCTGAGAGCAGGTGAGAGTAAAATTTAACATTCTCTGTCAAAAGTAATATGTGGTAGGTGAATGATACATCTTTTGTGGGCTTTGTTGAGAGGAAAAGTGTCTTGTGTGTTAAAATGTGAGTGGAGACAAAATGACAGAATCACACACACACACACACATGCACATGCACACATACACACACGCACATGCACACATACACACACACATATAGCCCCATAAAGTGCCATAAATTTCATTACACTTCATTTAGAATAATGGGGTTAATTTATTGCTGATCTGTGACAATTTTAATGTTTGAAATTAGACACCAATCTCATTGAAGGCTTGATTAATTCCACATTTTATGTAACTACCTACAAATGAACATCTGTTCATCATGCGCTAACTTTTTCTGTGTTTAGTTAGCATTGGATTAACAATTGTCAGTTCTTATACAGAGCTGTTAATTCTGAATATATGGGATGATTCTAGTCAATGACACATGACTGCAGAGTTCCATTTTTCTTGAATATGTTCAGACTCGTGTCTTTACGTAATATTAAATTTTAGGATGATATTGTTTTATATAAGATTGTTTATCTACTTGATAAGATTGGTGCCAGAATGTAGTCATTAATTAATTGTGACTAAAGAATAAGTACTTCAGACCTGTGTCAGATTATGATGTAGTGGAATTCTGGGAACAGCTGTATTTAGTCATTGCTTTCCATTTGGGGGGGGTTAGAAAGATTATACAGTGTTAATCATAGAATGAGAAGTTACCCATGACTGCAGCTTCAGAAGCTGGTGACATATCTGGTTGTTTGATTGGTGACTTTTATTGTTGTGTTGCTGTAACTTCTGATGGTTTACATTCGTGGCAGAACTGTAATGCCTCCCCAGCTGTAAACTGTGTTTCTCTAACATTATCTGTTACTATCATTATGTTTATGTGTAAACTACTAAAGGCTGCAATAAAATATAGCAATTATGTGAAATCTTGATACAAATTTCAAATCAAAAGCATATCCTATAATATTGAGGTTTTAAAAACCTTTCATTTGGGTTTCTCAGAATAGCTGAAGAGACACCAATATTATATTTCCTTGCCTCTACAGAATATTTCCTACAGACAGAATATATAAAAGCAAATTCTCTAAACATACTGCAGTCATCATAATTCAACCTGCAGGATATATTGTAGTAAAAGGTCATTATATTATCTGAAACTTGTTGGTTGTCACTTTCTGTGATTTGTTAGGTGTGTTACTGTAGCCCACACAGCCCACACGTGTGGCAGATTAGCAGTGTAAAGTAACAAATGCTAGTTTTCAGATAAAATAAGGCCTCTGTACTTTTATGTACCCAACTGTCTTCCTTTTACTGGACTGTTTTTCTTGCTGGATGGTTCCGTGTGCACACTGTGATGTCACAGGCTTCAAGGGTACCAGCAAGCTATTTATATCAGCCTCTTGCCTTGCTTAGTGTTGCATTACCTGCAGCTAAATTTGGAGTGAGCTATGTATGAGAGGAGAGCCTGCCACCTCCTGCCTTCCTGCCTCCTGCCCAGTTGAAATCCCTTGCAGGAAACAAATGTAGCAACGTATCTTCTGTGCTGCTTATTCTTAATATCTTAGTACAGAATTTTTGTACTTATAAGACACCATGGCATCAGCAGGGGCAGAATAATTTTAATATGGTTTTAGATTGAAAACAAATGAAGTATATTATTGGCTGAATGTAGTGGGATAGCTGATTTTTATTTGCCAGTCTGGTTTACTTTCTGTTATTCCTCAACTGAAATATGATATGAGTAGCTTGAGATAGATGCTTTCATTTTGCTCTGTTTAATAATGTATCAGTTTCAGGAACTGATTGTGTTTCATTGCTTCATATTAAGTTTACTCCTGGACAGCAGAGTAATATTCAGGAATATATTTTGTGTACATTCTAGAAGTGCAAAACTGAGACTGATGGTTTTCTTCACATTCCCCCAGAGATTATTAAACTGGAGATTCTGACAATTTTGTCTAGCAGTGAACCACCCAACATCTTAGATTATGCCTGTTCTCAGAGGTGCGAAGATGGAAATGTGAATGAGTTACAGAACATGCAAGGGGGATGAAAGTTTTCATAAAGTATAATGATTCACATAGGAAAACTTTAATGTTTAGTGGATTTTAATTCTAAATAAAATTCATGTTATTCATTGTTTTGGAGTGGGAGTGTTATTTAATGGATCTGCCCTTGTTAAAGACTGTGTGCTGTCAAATGATTGATCAACTGAAATGGATTGGAAAGGAACTGGTCATGGCCTAATTCAGTTACTGTCACAGCATTTGACATGTGTCATGATCATATTCACCATGAGAATTGCTTATGGCCTGCATATGCTATTAGGAGCGTGAGATTCCCAACATTTGACAGTTGAGAAACATGACAGTGTGAATGGTACAATGTATCATGGGGATTTTCTTATTTAATTTCTGTATTGCACTTTAATAGGCAAACACAAAACATCATGTGTGACCTCCATTCTAAGTATTTCACCAAGTGCATACTGTAAAATTAAAAACAGTGATTGTTGTTTCCACCTCAGATTATTGTAGTTCTTGGGTTTAGTGCAAGCAGTTGAGCTGTCACTTTACTTTTAATTTGTGTGTTTTCCTGAGAAGTACATCATTCAGTATGTTAGGCATTAAAATAATTACATGATTGTAAAAGATACTATTTTTGTATTTATTACAAAGTTCTTTGGTCTTACGTGTTATTATTAGCCCAGTAAGATCAGAATATGTTGTGGCTTAAGAAAGTATGTATAGAGTTTGCTAAGGTGTTTAATCAACCAACCAGTCAGTTTCACAATCAATCAATTAATCACTTGATCCATTCATGTTAATAGTTGTCATATTGTATAGAAAACACCCAGCTTTTGCGGCAGTCGATCCTTGTATCTGATTTTACAAAGAGTATTATTTAATGACCAGTCCTTCTATCTAAGAGCCAGATTTTCTAGCACTGAAACATCCTCCCACTTCTGTAGTCTGGGCTTGTAATGTAATTGCTGGCTTCCTTGCTTAAGATTGTGCTGATGGCACCTGAATTAATAGTTTGGGTTTTTTTGTGCCACAGATGCCATTGCTGTAAGTGGGTAGGAAAGGAAATAATATCCTAATAATGGGCAGAAACTGATGATGAAAACAACAAGAAGAAGGTTCACTTGGGCTTAAGCTTGTTTCAAATGTGTATCAAAGTATGGAATTACAAATTTTTATATATTTAATGACTCCTGTAATTGTAAGGCTATCAAATGAAAACTGCAGTTACATCAATTTGCAGGCTTTAGAAATTAAAATTATGTTGTTAATTGGGACTGTAACTGTCATAAATAGGGCTATAGCAGGTTTATGCCTGTGCCTATTGTAGTATGTATACCGACTTCAGTTTTAATCAATTTTAATGTCGTGTTCCATCTTCATTTAGATTTGCCAAATGGCGTCTCTGTTCCAGGTTTTCCCACAAAAACCTTATATACATATCTCTTCTTCATACATGGTACATGCCCCTTCTATCACAGCCTTTGTGATTTGATCACCTGAATAATTTTTGGTGAATACACACTGTGAAGCTCACCATTATGCAGTTTTCTTGACTCCATTGCTACTTCCTCCCTCTTAGTCCCAGATATCTTTCTCGGCACCCTGTTCTTGAACACATTCGGCCTATGTTCATCCCTTAATGTGAGACACTAAGTGTATACCCCTACAAAACAACAGGCAACTTTATATTTTGATAAACATTGACAGCTCATAATAGTTGCTGTAAATAAATTGGCAAGCACAGAAGTCCTTAAATTCATCTGAAGGATTCCAGCTGGGATTTATTTCTTGGGAACATTTTCAGCCCTTTTAAACTTAGAGGCAGGATGTTTTGAAGTCACTGTAGATGAGTTGGTTTTCATTTTTTTTTGCAGTCAGTATCTTAGTGAACCACATTTCTATTCAGTGGGTACTGGTGGCTTTTTCCTGGGGGGGGGGGAGTGGGGGTGTGAAAGTGACCTTCTCCATCTAGTGTTGAGGTTAAGAATGTATGGACCTACACCTCCACCTCCTCATATGTCTTCATGGAATAGTTCTCAATTTATCACAGGGATAACTTTAGCTTTACAATCCTGGAATATATTAAACTTAAATTAAACAGTTGTTAAACCTTGTACACATAAAGTTCAGATAAGTTTATTATTCTTGTATGTTGGTCAGACACCGGACTGAGAACACATCACAGCTGGCAAATTACAACTGCATACGGTTATGTAGATCTGCATAAATACCTTTACATTAGTACATGACAAGCTGTCAGTTACAGTCTGATGTCAACCACATTTACAACATGCACATCTAAAATATATGCTTTAAGAGGAAGGATCTTAACTGCGTCTTAAATGACGCTGGTTCTTTTTTTTATCTCTTATATGACTTGGTAATGTTCTGTTACCGCACTGGAACACAATCAGCACTTTATGAAACAGACTGGGTAGGCACAATATTGGTATAGATATGTTTTTGGGTCTTTAAATAAATACATAAATATGGGTTCTCTCTATCTTGCAAAAAGAAAGGATGTAAATTACATCATTCTGTAAAAGTTTCCAGTAGGAGGTTAGGGCATTTGAGAGGAATAATTAATTGGTGTATATGTGAATGGCATTCTGTTGAAGTGACGTTATGGACAGCGAAGTGACAGATAAATTCCAAATTGTATCCTTTGAGGTGGAAGAACATATGTTCGTGAGACTTCGATAGACAAGCATGTAATATTTTTCATTCTGTCCTTCAGATTTCTTTTGCAAGCAGATCTCTGGTGTCATTAGTGTAACAGTGGATGGCTTAATTGGGAAATTTGAGGTTCTGACAACGGTTTGGCTGAAGATTGAAACCATCTGGAATGTGATGCTTTGTTGTTGGGTGAGCGCTTCCTGAATGTTTTGAAGGAGAAAGATGGAAGCCCAGCGTTCCTACAAAATGTCAGGAAACACTCACCCAGTGACACACTGTCACATCACAGAAGACTGGACCATCAGTGGCCGTACTTCTGAGGTGTAACTTGCTGTATGAGGAAGTGTTCCTCCTCCAGAATACAAGGCATGAAGGTGACAGTGTTACCGGCACTATAGTAGAAGGGAAGAATATCATGTAGTCCAAAACTTGCCATAAATGTAGCAGAATTCTGAAGCATAATGATAAGATTGTACTTCCCCCAATCCCCATTCTCCATTTGGCATTTGAATAAAGTCCTGGATCTGTTATTTGTATTTGTAATTATTTTGTCCATGCCTGGATATCTTTTTTGTAACCTGCATCTGAAGTGTGCAGTGTAGGTATGAAATTAAAACTTCTTATTGCAGTGATACAATTTAATTAATGCATTGAAACAGTTGATTTCAATACAGAAATTAACAGAGCTGTATTTCAAAGTTTTAATGCATGACATTCACGTATAACATATAAAATACTTTTCCCCATCTGACGTCCAAGGTTTAATGAGGATGAAAGGCTGCAGACGAAGTGTCCATTGACATTCTGTGCTGAAGTAGAATACTGTGTGTCAGAGATGATTTACCATGAAAGAAGAGTGTACCTGACCTAATATCTGTAACCCACGTGAGCGGCAACTTAAACCTGAGATGTCATTTGATCATTAATTAACTGTACCTATACATAAAGCAGAATTTGTAGTGGACCAGCAAACTGACAAACTTCAGGCAGCAACATCCTTCAGAAACTAACAGTTTCCCAGCCAGTCGCCTATGTACCACGGAGCCTGCCCATCTCTTCCTCCTCCATATAACCGCCCTAATAACATGTGATGAGGTGTACCATGAAGCCCCTCAGTGCTCACTTTTTCTTCAGTCTCCTGTCTAGGGGATAAGTTGAAACCAAATTGAAGTATTTCACACAATTCCTAGGGTCATACACTTACCATTCCTAATATCTTCCTGTTATGTGTGTGAAAATATGCAGAGGGAACATTTCTTTCCCATATCGTAATCTTCATTTCATGATGATTCAAATGTTCTGAGATGTGGCACTGTGTGACTGGGCAAACAGCAAATTACTCACCAAGCAACACAGTGTCACATCCCAGGAGACTTGAATCTTCAGCAGCACCGCTGTGTGAAAGTCAAAACTTGCAATCTTCATTTCACTGTGTTATGTACCGATTTATGATATCTCAAATTAAACCATATTTCTGAACAACTGAACCTTGTCCATTCTGTAATAGGTCCAGTTTTAATTATGAAGAAGTTCTGAGTAAAAATGTACAAATTTTTGTCTTGTCGGATTTAAATTTGGTGTATTGCAAGGTCAGGGTGGATGTGTACCTTATGGCAGCAAATGGAACCAAGCGTTCAGGTTTTCACAGTGGTGCAGCTGAGAGTTCTGTTTTTCTGGTATATGACACTGTGCCAAAGGGTAGTCAGATCCAAAATTCTCAAAGAAACCTGCTACAGTCATCTTCATGGGCCATTATGTCCCAGAAGAATAACCTATTGACCCTTGAACATGACCACAGCATGTTCCTTCAAAACATCAGAATATGATTACTGTATGTTGCAGCGTCATCTCCCAGAAGAATGGAGGCCTCATATTCAACTAATTTAATAACTGCACCAAGTAATGTTATGTAAGGGATTCCTGAACAAACTCTTAGTATGAAAAAGACTGGTTTATTTAAAAGGTGCTTACTGTAAACAGTGTTGCTTATTTTGGGTATTCTGGTAGGCTGTGGTACAGTAGTTTGAGTTAGCTGCCAACTCTGCCCATTTAGTCTATGCCCATTCCTCTCCCTCCCACTCACTTTGTCCTCATGATGAAGACGTAGTGAGTCAGTACGTTATAAGCAGTTTGGTTCGTTTAACTGTGTGGCGTGTCTGTGTGGTATTTTGGAATGAGCTTCTTGTGTGTACTCAAAGCCAACTTGGCTTCATGTGAGTTATGGCATAAGGCCATGTCCATCATAATTCATCATGAATGTTAAGCCTCCTGAACAAATTAAGAACTTAGCACAGCTCATTCCATACCTCCATATATTTTACCTACAGTATGTGAAGTATTCACTGGTGTGTTCAATAAAGGTATCAATTCTCACACAATTGATTATTTGTTTTATTAGTCTGTTATGTTGCAAGTATTGTACATTATAGTTCATTAAATATTCTCTTACGAATGGCATGCTGGAGGCTTCTTGGTGAGTGTGGCTATCGTTCGGTGTCCACAGTGGCTGGCAGTGTTCTTCCTCCCACTAGACGTTGTATATCCCTGTAGGCGGAAAGCAAACCTGTTATTGGCAACTGTCACGTTATTTATGGTCTAAATGTGTAAGCGTGCTACTAGCCCCCTTCTGCCTAATTGGCTGGCTGTAGAGGAGGAGAACCATACTCATTTTTTGTACCTGCCCACTCCATGTGAGTCATCTGGGTCACTGGGTCTACAGGAATGTGCCAGTAGGATGGTGCACCTTTGCCTTATAAGGTGTTGTGATACAAACATACATTTACATGCTGAAGCTCTGTTTGCCTAGAATTCAGGACAGCATGCAGGAACTTCTCTGTACTCTACGTTACACATTAATTGGAAAGCCTGTGGTTATAAATTGAAACTTTAAAATATGTCTGATTCTTTAGTTTGCAGCAGTTAATTTTATCTGTCATGTTGTTTGAATTATATTTTGTTAGTAGAGACATCATTCTCTTTTTGTGAAGTTGTCAGTTTGCTGAGAGAGTCAAGCAGATGGAATTGTGTTGTTCTAATTTAATAAGCAGGACAATTCTTGTCTGTCTTCCACACCCATCCCATCCCATAGCTCATCTGTTACACACAAGACATTGTTCCATAACAAGATATATGGAAGCTGCATTAGACATAATGCTACTTTGTCAGTGCAACATATTATGTGTTTTCTGCAATTTTATTACCTTGCCAAATTTTCTAGAGTACATTGCAAGAAATATTTGTATGTCAGTTTAAGGACAGGTTCCCAGTCTCTAGTGATATGTTTCTTAATGTGTGCATAAATGAAACACAGTTTACAGCTGGTGGATCATTATTTAATAATTCTGTGACTATTTTGTTTGTTAAATTAATGTTACTGGTTTTTTACTTGAATAGCAGTTACAACTACCTTCCCTTTCTGCAGCTATCAGAATGCTGTTATTCAGATATTTTGGTCATGTGAAATTTAACATTTGTAAAATGAGTTACCCAATGTAACAGGTTTTAGACCATTAAAATAACACTTAATACTTAGGTGTTAACTTGTTTTGAAATGCCAAAATTAAGAAAGGTGACAGTGTGGGTGAACATTTTTTAATTTGGATGAGAAAAAAACTGTAAATTATTGAGTTGTAGATGCTTATTGAGGTATGTGTAACACATGTAATGGTTCGAATACTGCATTTTGAACGGGAGATTTAATTCTACTATGAATTGTTTAGTGCGCATACCATAGTCATATTAATTGGTAATGGTGCTTCTTATGCAGTACTTCAACATATGCATGAGGTGTAATTTTATATGAGATTTCTAGTACAGGTTGCCTTGTAATTCAAATGTAGAGAATGAAATGGAAGTCAAATGTTAAAAAAATAAAATTACAAGTTATATCTTAATTTGCTTGTAAGGAGCTGCAGTGTGTAAATTTCACATGGCCTGTTTTATATTACTTGGAGTTTTACTTAATATTAAACCAACTAATTACACATTTGTATGTGGGGAACAACTGTTTTTATTTTTCTGACTCCTTTGTGGTTTGACCAGGCTTAGTCATCATTGGGAGTTCATATGTGTTTGAATGGACATTACCAAAATTTACATAAACATTTTTGTGTTCATTTAACTGTTGCAGGTTAAAATGATTCAATAATATAGTATTCTAGTGCTTTTAGGATTTGGTATGTTGTATCCTAGATTAAAATGCCTAGCATTTATCTTAAATGTGTTTTTTTTTTAAATTAATGCCCATTCATGCTCAGATACATACAAAACTGGGCCATGGAGTCTTAAGATAACATTATGATTACTTTAACATTTCTACTTGGTGACATGGTTTAATATTGATTGATTTAAACTGTAGGTTAATGCTCTTTCAGAGTAAGACTTAATGGTTACTTAGATGTAAAAGATTCTGTGTGCTTGTTGTCCTGTGTTGTATATCTGTAGAGTTGTCTCATCCTGCTGTTATGATGCACCAGTTCCAATCAGATCACTGTCTTGAATGTACTGAACAGAACAGTTAACCCAGCTCACTATGCACCAGAGCAGTTTACCACACACTGTGGTAGCTCGCCACACACTAACCACACTCCACCCACAGCAGTTTACCACACACTGTGGTAGCTCACCACACACTAACCACACACCACACCACACAACATACTCAGAAGCAACTGCTGCATCATTTCCCTTTCTGTTCAGGCCCAGCTTCTCTGCTTCCACTCTATCTCTCTCCTACTATAAACGCCCAAGATAAGAGGGAGAGGAGGGGTATGGCATGATGTCATAGCACCTCTTCTCCCTTCTGCATCCTCCTATTCTGAGTTCCCCTCTCTTTTCTCTGTCTTTGATTCCCAAGCTTCCCTTCCCCCCCCCCCCCCCCCCCCCCCCCCTTTTCCCCCTTGGGTTTTAACAACACAATTTTTTCTTTCCCCCTTTGTCCTCCTTCCCCCCCACTCCCTCCCCCACTTTTTTTCATATA
>Ga0123352_10004858_pt1 | contig 19982 bp, 18 predicted proteins | sample TergutLab28metaG_FD_89700 | JGI IMG/M metagenome (GOLD analysis project Ga0123352, IMG submission 89700) | Labiotermes labralis P1 segment gut microbial communities from Petit-Saut dam, French Guiana - Lab288 P1 | ecosystem: Host-associated > Arthropoda: Insects > Digestive system > Gut ...
GCAGGAATATGTGGTTTCTATAATGTTAATATCTGTACTTAACATGTAATTAACGTATGAGTGACATAAAGCCATTAAATTGAACTACATAAACACTCGCATTAACGCCGTAGTCGTCCTTAGAGCTCCAAGCACTTTACATGGCGCTTCCAACTCCCGTGCAAGCAACTAAACGTCACGCAGGCACAATTAACACTGCATTCCACTCTCAAGGTCATCAACGCTCTCGCGTGACACATCACCTGTGCAGGTTGCAATATTTGGAACCGCAAGAAGCCCCCACTTTTCTCTGGCCATTATCTCTGTAACCGTTCAACTTTGGATATAGGTGTTTTGGGTTATATCGGTATACTTTAACATAAGGAACACTCTCCCAAAGTCTGGCACATTCCTCCTGGGACACCCTGTATATATAACACTGGTGAATACAATGCTGTCTCTGGTGTAACATATATCTATACAGCAGGAGGTTAGAGCCCAATATTAGGCAGTCACAGCATAGTAGTGAGTTGCAGTATATCTCTACAGGCTTCATGCTTGGCCACTAAAATTTTGGCTAGATTCCAAAATTTGTGTGTGTGTGTATTGTGTGGTAAACTCATACATAAGTTGTGTTACTCTGCTATGTGACATGTTGCTGTTTAAGTTGCTCCTTGCATTTCAAATGTACATGTAACCATCTTCAAGGGTTCACTGCCCACAAAGAACTTATTAGATATTGTCTGGTACTGGTTCAGTAATAGGAACAGTCTGTTTTCTTACAGATCTGAATATTTATTAATTTGAACTTTTGTTTCAGGCCAGTACTTATATTTTGTGTGACTACATACTTTGTAATGATGGGAATCCTTACTCTATATACAACATACAAAGAAAAGGGGATCTTTGTAGTGACAATTCAAAAGGACCCAGCTGGCTTTGTGCCTGATAATATATGGGAAGCCAGTTCTTATTTAAAGAAGTAAGTACAGATCGGAAGCTAATGGTATTCCTTTATAGTTGTTCATTGAATTTTTTTTATATTGCTTCGTTATTCCAAAAAGTGTCAATTAGTTTCGTGAAGAAGTAAAATTCTGTTATTGTATTCAGACCAGACCTGCTAAACTAAGATTACTGTATAGTTCTCCATATTCTCTTCTCATAATGCTAGAACAGTACCATAAAACTGAACAAGAATGTACTTACCAAGCTGCATTAACTCATGTGAATTTCTTTTAAACCTCAGATTTATCTAAATGGTATTCTCATTTATGTCTCAAAAAAAGCAATGGATCTGCATTATAGTGAACAGTGGTTGATATTTAGAAACTAATCACTGTTTATACTGAGAATAATATGATGCCCATAAGTACACTGCATGGGAAAAGTACAGAGTTTTTAATGTTACAGCACGTTTTACATTTAAAAGTCATTGCACGTCCAATTCATTGATGATGTCTCACCTTTGCAGTTGAAACAGAGTCATTATATATATCAATAATAAATTCATTACTGAAAAATATCCTTTCTTGAAATCAGTTTTGTTAACTGTTACGTCTGCTGATTCACCGTGCAACTTTACAGTGCTGTATACACACACACACACACATACTCGCACAGGACTGGACAGGTGCCAAAGTATTGAATACTCAAGATTATCCTACAGTATCCATAGTGACCTAAGTTCTTATGGGTAATGTTTCGTTACTCCATCTATACTTCGGATTTTCGAACTAATCAGAGGAGTATTCCATTTGGATATCTTCTTCATCCGATGGTTCAGGGTCATCAGGGTCCTGTTCTTTGTTATTTGAAACCTTCATAGTTGAAGAAGTTGATGGAATAGGAGACAAGGGGTCAGGAGATGCCACACCACTTAATGCACAGACACTATTGGAAACCTTTGAACATGTCTTGGAGATCTGCCTGCTTCATTGATGAAGCTTGTTTCTGGTAAATAGTAGAACTTCAGGTCTAGGGACTGCTCTTCTCATGTGCTGGATTAGCAAGATTTCTGAATTAACATATGTCAAACTAATGGAATTTTGTTGTGATATTAATATGTATAGCAAAGGTGAAGTCCATGTGTGCACAGTTAAGACATATAGAGGAAGTAGATGAACTCACATAGCTCTACTTATCCATTACCTTGGCACTATACAGAGGTGAATGATCATCTTCGTGCCCTAGCCACTTAACACATGGAAAGTGAACCTGTTGCCCACTGAACAGGAGGCTTGGTGGTCCTCAGACCCAGTGTGCGTGTTGTGGAGTTGAGAAATCTCTCTTCCCAAATATGTATATATGAGTTTGAATGGAGTTACTAGGTAAAGCCTGTGTTGTTGCATCAGTGCTAATGTAGACAGGGCATAGGAGATATTTAAACATAAGTATGAATGGTGGGACTGTTTGCCTAATCATGGTTTACACATGAGATGTGAATATGTTCATAGCAACACTGCTCATCACTTAAAACCTGTAGCAGTGAAAAGCAACAAATTTCTGTAGGTTACATATTTAAGTTCTGTAATTCATCAACCTGGTTTTCCATGTGCAATGCTCGAAATAACATCAGAAGTAGATGTGGCATTGTGTGTAAACTGTAGTTTCTAGAAGTGCAGTGTGTGATAATAGTGCAGAGAAGACTGAATGACACTGTGAGAGGAACCATCATCAGAAATTCAGTTTGTGGGTTGTATAATTTGTTTATGGAGATTACAGTGGCCATCCACTATTTTTAATTAACCATATTATTTGTATATGTTCTGTTTGAATGTATGAGTCTGTTTGTACATGAAACATGGGAATTAAGCCATGAAAGGATAATTGTGGAAATGGGATGCCACTTTTTAAAGCCTAACTTAAAACATTCCAGCTCTTGAATATAAACAGTCTTTATTGACATCAATGCTAATGTTAGAGAGGATACACAGGAATATCTCAATAGTATAATAGTAAAACTGATAAATGATATGCCTGTTAAGATTGTGAGCAGCATATTGCAGTTCTGGCTGCTGGATAGCAGATGTTTTCTCTGTGTTTGTTGCATGTGTTTGTGTGCATATGTGCACAAACACTCATGCACACATCTGACCTTTAACATTCCTTGTAACTCTGCATTCCCTCATTCCCTGCAATTTTTTTTATCACAAACCAGAATCTGTGATCCTGACTTCAACAGTGTATGCATGGGTTGCAGCAGTTTTGTTGAAAGGCATGCTTTTTTTTAAAAGATATATTGGAAATTGCAGGACAATATTGACATACAACCATGCCATTGTCAGTGAGTGTATGTAAATCAAGAAATGTATATCAGTCATGGTTGTAAGATTTGTTCTTCCTAGTAAGTGTATATTTACAGCTAATTCTTTCAAACGTTTATAGGACTAAATATGTTTCAAACACAAATTGTTAATGAATGTTAGAGAGAAGGCCAGACACACTGCAGGCTGCTGTTTGGCTTTGTGAAACCTGTAGTCTCCTCCAGGAGTCATCAGGATGGATCTAGTTCACCCGTCTGTTGGTAGACCCTGGACTCAGAATACATTAATTCAAATTTACATGTTATACTTGCCAGTACTTTTGTTGGTTGTCGTACTTGTGATGGTTTTCCACCCACCAACAGTTTCAGCAGCTTAACAATTGACCATAAACAATATACAGCATCAGCAAGAAGTCCATATGTGAATTTATCAATGGGACAACTTCATGACCCTTGATATGACCTAATTGCTGTTGGGTCTTGAGCCCATGCTTCTCACGATACCCAGGAATTCAAGTCTGCTCTGTTGTAGTGAAATACGGATTTAATACAATAATACACTGAATGATTTAAGGTGGATCTGTGCCTCTATTAAAACAATGTAAACATATTCTTCAATTGACGTGTTCCAATTTGTCTGCTTCAGGTATGATGACAAGTACAACCTGATTCTGAGTTGCAAAGATGGCAAAACGGGGACACTGAGGGAAGCCACATTGGTGAAGTCTGTTGCTAACTTTTTGGATGAAAATGGGACATTAATATATGAACTTCTCGAACCAGAAATAAGTAAACTACATAATAGCCTCCTGTCTGATCGGAAGGAAAAATAGCAGTAGTGTCTGCCATATGAACTGTGAGCCTGGGACCCTTCACAATTCCAGAAATGTATAACACAACAGCCTTCTATTTGCATGGTGTCTGTAATAGGCAGTGGGCAGTGGAAAGTACTGCTCTTGCCACATATGTCAAAGACATCATTGCATTTGTTTATAACATTGTAAAGTATAGAAGTCACTTTCAAACAATATTTTCAAGGTTTCAGAATTGTTTTTTTAATCTGTTTCCATTAGTACCAGACTTATAACATAGGCACTGTTGTCATTAAGGTTGGTTAGATGAAATGTATGTTGCAACAGTGCTCTTGGCTGTCTTTTATTATATCAAATCTTAACAGTATTGTTCATAAAAACCATATGCTGCCGCTCCAGTCCTATTTTGAATTACACGTGTTATCTACAATCCAGTTATTTTTCCAAAAATATATTCTGATGATGTTCTGATAGGTGCACCACTTCGTCTTTCTCCTCCCATAAATATGAATTCATTTTTTTTCGTCTTGGGTCAGGTACTAGAAAGAAGTGGAAGATATGTCAATTTAATTTCCCCACAACAAAAGTGGCTCTGCAGTTTTCCTTGGATACACTTCATTTTTTTGTACTGATGTAAATGTGTATTCAAAAATAAGAATTCTGCTTCTCTACATTCTTGAAAATATGAGTTGTGCAGAAATATACTTTGGAAAAGTGAAATACATGTATGTCGCAAAATATAAGTTGTACATCACTTCCTACCCATTGTTACATATTTCTTTAAATCATTCATTTTATTTTTACTTACATTAGATATGCAGGTTTTCTGAAGATAGGTGTCTTCCAGTCAAAATGCATTTGAGCATGTGGAAGAGAACAGAACTTCCATCGATATGAAGATGTGATTTACGTGATGTGGTTATTTATTGCATTTCTCCCTCTACTGCACTAATGGTATATGTGAGGTGTATTTTAATAATTTGTCATATGCGAAAAAAAATAAATGAACCTTTAGTGCTATGAAATAAAAACTACTGGTTTGCAAGCGGTTTTCTTATTAGTAACTTGTCTAATGAGTGTGTCATATTGTTTTCATTTGCCTGCATTTTTACTGTACATCAGTTTTACTACAGTAAACTCTGTCTGAAAATTCTCTCAGGGTGTGTTATGCAGAAAGTATTGGTTATTGCCAGACTGAGCTTGGCAGAGTGGGTGTCTGCACTGTGGCGAGTGGTCCAGTGTTAAAAGAATAGTCTGTGTTCACTAAGTAATCAACCTTGCAGGTACAAGTCATGTGTAATGTCTCCAGTATGGTGTTCTGAAGTGCCACTGTTCATATGTTGTTTAATACCAACCTGCACAGAATTTGTGTCATTCATTCATTCATTTGTACATATTATATATTCTGTGGATCTAGAAATTTAGTCACAGTGACAACAGGATGTGGATAAACCGTAAAAAATACAATGTATAGACTAGCACAATGCAAAAATGTTGTACAGATTTCACATAAAATGGTCAGATGTTATACTGAATCTGTTAAATATGGTATTTTCGGTGTGAAATATTTATTTCATAAAGTAATGGACAGCAGTGAAAGTTTCTATGTATGAGCTATTTAACATTTACCCAGTTATTCCATAGAATAAATTGACCCCAGTGTATTTTTAGTATGTTTTAATGATTCTACAGTTTTAAGTAGTTAATGTGTAAAAGGTGAGATCTGTAAGGATATGGAATACCTACTCAGAAAGTAGCAGAAAGTTGTCATGAGAGACCAACACTTTTAATTGGTTATTTCATTCCTGTCAGCACATGTTAATACCATTATTACATAATATGATAGCATGCATGTGGAGCAGGTTTGCAAAGTCATTATAGTGGCAGGGCTGCAGGGTGGACAATCCAGAGTTCAAATCCCAGCAGGAGCAAGAAGTTTTTCTGAAACATCCAGACCAGTTCTGGTGCTCACCCAGCCTCCAGTTCTGTGGGTACCAGGGACTCTGTCCATGTATAAAGCAGCTGTTGTGTGTGGCTGACCATCTCTGTATCTAAGAGTGAGTGGAGACTTACTTCCACTTCCACTATATGTCTTCACATCTATATGGACAACTTTACCTTTTGTCACATAAATGAGGTTGGAGAAAATTATGTAATGAGGAGCTTCGTAACTTTTATTCGATCAAATATAACTGTAACGATAAACACAAGGAGGCTGAGGTGGGCTGTAAGTTCATTATGTATAGGGAGATGCAAAATGCAAACTGCAATTTTTTAATTGAATCGTGCATTTTTGACAGTGGTTCAACACATGTTCCATCACTGACATTTATTTGGACTGTCCATGGCTACTCTGTATAATACACTACATTGTTTCAGTGGCAGGTGTCAAATTCTTCGGTTTTTATTCACCTAAGGAAGGAAGCTGTTGGTTCCAGAACGTTGTGGTGCGTTATGTAGTGACAATGGAAGAAGTCCAAACGTCAGTACAGTATTTCAGTTCTAAATCCTGAAACAAAGTATTGTGCCGATATCTTAAAATTAGCTTATGAATTGAATTCAGTTAACTGTATTGGTGTGGATGCTGTGGTGAAGAGAGAAACTTCTGTGCCTACAGGGAACCAAACTGTAATTGTTCATTCGTTCAGCCAGTGGTGGCACAGTGGTTAAGGTGCTATGCTGCAAATTGGAAGGTTGCTGGTTCAATCCCATTTGGTGTCCTTGGAATTTTTCATTGACGTAAAATCCTTCCGATCACACTATGGCCCTGGGGTCAACTCAGCCTGTAACAGAATTGAGTACCAGGAACATTTCCTGGGGGACATGACAATGGCACAGGATGGTGGTAAGGCTGACAACCTTAACACCATCCTGTGCCATTGTCATGAAATCTGGGAACGTTAACTTCCTGAAACCCTCTGGGCCACTCCAGGCCTGTAACAGGACTGCTTTTACCTTTTACTTACACGATAAACAACTATGCCACTGACCCAGGCTCATGATCTGGCCATGTTTGACCTCGTGATTGGTAAGAACCCTGTGGAGACAGGAACGAAGACTGCATGGGCAATAGAAATTTAGTGGGCACAAGTAGCATGTTTCAGTAGGCATTTTCACATTTAGGAATTATAAAGGTCATGTTATTGCCTAAAGCACATGAGCAAACATATTTGGAGAGTCAATGTTTTGTACACTACAGAGCATGACAAGTGGACCTCGTGGGCCATGTGTGACACCATAGAGATTTTTCTGTTCTTTGTAACTTCACATGTGCCCTGGAGACCACCCAGCCTCCCATTCAGTGGGTACCAGGTTTCTCTGCTGGAGGTAAAGCAGCAGGTTCGTGATGTTGACCACTAACCTCCATCCAGTGCCAAGGTTAAGACTGAGATGAGCTATAGCTATACTCCACCTGTATGGGTTCATGGTGTGGATGGGGAATACGATACTGTTTCTTTTACCGATGCTCTGTGGTACGCCTGCTTCCTGTGCGTTTAACCCTCTCCCTGATGTAGGAGATGAGGTTTATGGTATCATCATGTCTGTATGTGTCGTCATCCTCGTATGTAAATGTTAAAATAATTAGTTGATTTTAATCATTGACATATGAACATCATGCATTTTCTTGACTGAGTCTATGCTGCTGCAGTTGCCTTTCCCATTAACCTCCATTGAAGAGGCCTTCCTGAGAAATTACTTGTGTCCCTGATATTGTATGTGCCTTTGATAGTTATTGGTATATAAAATTGTCTGTAGACAATACAGAGACATTTATTGAAAACAAATTGTATGTGGTTGAAGGAAGTTACAACTATTACTGCGGGTAATTGACAAAAATCTGATGTACCAATACATGTTGCAGTACAGAGTTCAGAGTTCTTTGATTTAACTAAAAATAACAACTAATATATTTCTAACATAAGACATGAAAGGAATTGAAGGTTACAGAGTGCAAGAATGGAGAACCTGCTGATGTCCACAGAAAGATAAAGAAAATACAGACCTACTAAACGAAGAAGTCCTTTTTCTGTTTTTCCCTTTATTTTATCTTTTATTCAGCTCTCTTAGGTTCAAATGTGCTCCGTATTTGGTTCTCAGGCAAATTTAATTTAAAATTTCAAGTCTTCTGAGACATTAAGCCGTGTCGACTGGTAAATAGTTGTGGATGTTTTGAAAGATTGTAGTGCCTTCATCTTTAGGGTCAAGCAATCCAAATTACCACTACTGTATAATACAAGTAAACCTATTTAACATTTTGATTTGCTCGTAATTTTATCTCCAGATTCTTGTTAATGTTTATATTTTGACAGTTTTGCAAGTAATGTATTGGTAGTTCAGTAACGAATCAGGTAGACATATCTTGAGCTTATTAAAAAACAAACTGCTTTGCCGAAAACCAGTTGAAATGAACAAGGGATATGAAAACAGCATTATCTAACATGTGTCTTGTATGGCTAGTATGATTATGTGTATATTGTATATACAATATAATTATCAGCAACATAGATTTTTGACTTCTTGAGATTTTCATTTAGATTAGTTGGGAAGTCTAAAAGGAATTGTTCTGTATTTTGTTGTATATCGAGTTCCATGTGGAAATTAACCTAAAATTGAAAACTGTTCTGAACAGAATGTCTCCGGCGTTTAATCTGTAACTTGTACAAAGATCATATAATACATCTTCCGTGCCATATATAAACAAATTTCACATTCAAATTTCTTTGAAATTTGTTGAGTAATTTGTCGGTAATGAAACTTATTTTTGTACAAGGTGTTTCTGGCAGAAAACATATCTAGTGGGCCTGCTGTTATTATCGTTCTGTAATCAGTAGGAACAATTATTTGGTTAGAAGGTCCAAAATTATTTTCTGAAGTGTAGGAATACACATGTTTCTGAATGAGGGAGGTCAGAAGCATCTGGTAAGGGATACAAAAGGTCAGTGGGGTGGCAAAGAGAAGGATGGTTACAGGGTAGAGAGTGGAAAAGAGTCACGTGTGAAGCAGGATAGACAGATAACTGAAGAAAGAGACAAGCAGAGGTTAGAATAGGATAGAAAGTGCGGTAAGCATTTACAAAAGAGAATTCTAGTTGTTGCGTATTTGTCAACGTCAAGTTTAATGGAGTTTTGAAGTCTGCTGGGGCAATCAAAATTCGAGGGTTTGACAGTTTTTCGAAATGTAAATCACGAGGGGGTGGATACCGTGTTAATCACGGTAGCCCATTTAAAAATGTCCAGTAGAACACGTTTATACGGGAGTTACATATGTTAATTTAAAAGATATCGCGTCAGCCGTAAGAACCAATGGGGAGGAAGAATACAAAATTTTGAAGTTTTCGGCCTATTACGAGACTGCTAAATTTACAGGGGACTAATCAGACTTGTTAGGCAAATTAAAGTCGGGGGGAATTTTTTAAACAGGGAAACTAACTTCGCATATTGTAGCGAACGAGACACAAGTTCTTCGATTGTCGTAAGAGGAGGATGCAGGTGTGCATCGCTCCAGATTTAGGCCAGATTAACAGACTAATCAGATAATTAGAAATTTATACGTGTTTCTACGGGGGTTCAGTTTTAAAACAATTTTAAATTGGACATACTCGGTATTACCAAGTTTCGGACAATATAATTTCATTATTCCTTAAAGGTTAATACGCTGTGTGAGAGAGTGATCCGTGCTACGTGTATCGTATACAATAAAACCTTTACCAAATTAGCGCCCAGTGACTGAAAATAAAATTACAACAGATTCTTCAGATTATCAATTCAGCAAAAATCGTATTAATAGTTCATCTTCACCAAGCCCATCACACTCAACCCACGGTAGTCCCTGAAAATTAGGTCGCATGCGAACCGAATGAGCGAGAAAGGTGAGTCGGACGGTTACATCGTTACTGTTATGGTGTTCACAAAATTGCGAAAAAGTGGCATTTATTTTTGCATGAGATGTTACTTGCCAGATTTGAGGTTCTGACAACGGCATTAATGAAAATTCACATATTATGGAACATTAATCACGCCGTGTCGACAGTGAATGTTTGCCAGTGGACAGAGCGTAACATTCCCGCAGGTCTTAAACTTTTTTGTTTACAAAAATACTCCATACATATTGTGCATGTACACTATTTAGAAACCACAAAGAAACTGGGGACAACCACATGTCATTCCATCTCTTCCTATTCAATCCCGTTTCATATCACAACTCTCTTTCCCCTGTCCGTATACCAATCAACACACCGACATAGTCAACAGCAGCTTTACCCACACAGTAAACCACTCTCTCACACCCTCCTTCTCTGTCTACTTCTACGACAAAGAAAACGGCCCCTGACAAGCGGAACTGCCTTCCGGCAGCACGCCATGTATCCCCGACCACATTCATCCACAAGGATCTCCGAGACTCGACCCACGTGTTCCTGCGGCAGGACGCCACTCGCCGCGCCCTGGAGCCACCATACAGCGGCCCGCACTGACAAAACTCTTACAATTGTTGTGCGCGACCGGCAGGTCAGTCGACGCCTGCAGCAAGAAGGACTAATCAGCAAAACTCGGCAGTACCACCACAAAACGTATGAAGTTGGCCACTCTAAGTCTTGGGCTGCCTGTCACAGTTGACCGCATTTTGGCAGAATCTGCAAAATCTTATTGGTTGTTACTTGGCCCTGTGTATGTTTCGCCTACATCTTGTTGCTGTCTAATTGCATTTCTTGCTGTTCTGCCTATATTTCAGAAGTGATATGTGGCTAAATCAGAACACCACGGGCAATGTAAGTAACACAGGTGGTTTTTGCAGCAGCCGAAGGAAATACATTTCTAGAAATATTTCTCTCTGCAGTTAACGGGTCCATAGTTAAGTACGTAGTCGCTATAAACATAAATTAGTAACGACTAATCTGACCAAAAGTGGAGATATCCAGTTACTTCACGCAGGACGCTCGCCAATTTTCATTATTTGCCCTCGAGCTTTTACAGGTTTTCCATGCACCTTGAATCTATCACCATTAAGGTGCATCACTTTAGCCTGCATTCACTATTAAAATATGTGGAGTATTTAAAAGAACATTTAGAATTTGTCGGGAAAATGCGAAGCAAAAATTCAACGTAATCTTCCAGTTGGCAGTGCCAGAAACCGCTTCATACCAACAAAACCATGACACAGCGAACACACGTCAGACACTTGCGCCAAGCCGAAGTTCCTTCTGATTAAATCATTCTTGTATGTGAAACATACAGCTGGCATTAGAAAACGGTGCGTTGTCTTCTTATTTGAAGGCGATGATGCGCTCATTCTAAGGACTCTTTCCGCTGGCTGAAGGAGACTTCAATTGGCAATTAGTCCTTCAGGAATAAAAGCTGCGGCGGTCGCAGATGTTGATGGCAGTTGTCTTGTCGTGCAGGCAGTGCTGAGGTTTGTGTTGTAAGTCAGCAGTAAAAAAAAATCTACGACCAGAGATGGCTTGCGTAGCGCGACGAGACGAGCCGTATCATCTCCATAATGTCCCTAGACCATCGCGGCAGAAGGGTATCAATCAGTACGTCGTTGACATAGGGACTGAAAAGGATAGAGTATTGTTTCAGCCTAAGCCAATTCAACCTACGTACCACAACTAGTAAATACGAGTATGCCGTTGCCCTGGACGTGGAATTAACATGGCCACGCTTAACAAATGTGGCGAAAATAACAAAGACCGTTCCCGTGGACACATTGGAAGAACATTTTCTCAGAACTGTATCTGTGCCGCATCTTCGTGTGTTAGTAGTGGCATTTGAAATTGCGTTTCCGGAAATAAGATTCGGACGCTTTCGATTTGTTTTACTTACATCCGAGAAACTTAAAAATCAGCCAGTACACGAGTACATGGAAGAAGCGAAAAGTCATACAAACATGAATGGAAACTTCCTGAGACAACTGCCTAGCTGAGGCAAGACGTTGGTATAAATTATCGAAAATTTCAACTAGCAGCATTAACGCTTATTCACTGGGCTTCTTATATGTACATTCAGACTCGTTTTGTCCGTGGGTGCGTGATTCGCTGTGTATATGCCTGTACTTCATGTGACGTCTTGCACAAATGATAGCTTTTGCGTCGCCCTTGGCGGATTCAAGGCATGGTTGCTGCCAACCCCCGTGGGCGTTAAACGCATGTGTGCTAATGCATCCTGTGTTCACAAGGAACCAATCGAGAAAATAAAGGCCAGACTTTGTTTAGAAGCTTATTAAACACTTGTGTTCAGGATAGAATAATGTAATTTTAATTGTTGGTATTACTGTTTGGTCAGTCAGGTTTTATTTTTTAATTACTTGAATGATTATTTTTTTTAAGTCATGGCAGAGGTCCACATGCCTTTTTTTTTTTGGCTCCAGCTCCCCTGCGTGGTTCTAGGCACATGAGCACGGTCAAGTACTGGTCCAGCGCAGAGGGTTGCACCAATTGCAAAGTGACAGATGAATGTATACAGATTTTTGCTAGTACAGAAGACTGGTGGTAGATAAGTGGTGTGACAAGTAAGGCAAAAGATCAATGAATAATGTCACAATATTGTCCTGGCAAATTTTGTAATAGATGTGGACAATACATGATTGATTCAATTTAGAGCTGACATTGTATATCAGCACTTGATATATGGCTCTGGGTTTGGGGTTGTGTTAAGAAAAAAGCTTACCACTGGACCCAGTCCTGAGACACATGTAAGCTATCCACATCCACACTCTCTGTTTCATTAACATCTGTTTGAATGTTATCCTTGCACCAGTGCATTAAGCCTCTCACATATTTTCTTTCCTCAGTAGTTCTCAAATTAATGACTTGTATGCATTTCTTATCCTTCTCGTGCATACTGAATGCCTGCCAGTCTCATCCTCCCTGTTTTGATCATTCTTATCAGTGAAGACAACACATTTTGAAGCTCCTAACTATGAAGTTTTTCATAAACTCATATTAATTCTTCTCTCTAAGGTTCAAACAGTCTCCTCATCACCCAGTCACTAGACACTCTCTGTCTTGGCTGTCTTGTATGGTGTGAGAGACAAATTTTCTACACAATATTTTGCAAGGTTGTTGTATTTGTTAAAGAGGAAGATGAGACAACTGTTTTGTCTCTAATAACAGAAATTTTTTCTGAAAAGGAAATGTTATTTTAAGTAATGTTATCTAACTTTACATTTTTTGAACCATGCACACTGATATACCTATGTAATAGGAACCAACAAAATGCACACTCTTTTCATTAATATTTTAATTTAATTCTAGTGTTTTTGACATGTTTCAAATATCCAAGTGTTCATCCTCAGGAAGACTTGTACATGCAGTTTTATGGTATTGCTTTCATGCATCCATATAAGCAGTTATATAACCATGTTTACTAGTTCTTACATAGGACAGGAATAGAATGAAGCTTCTGTCTTTAAGTCCATTCAGCACATATGTTGTAGTTTTATTCATACTTTGACACATCTGTTAATTTGGTACCTGCAAAGGGTTAAACAGCCTTTATGTATTTCAGTTGTAGTTTATGCCACACGCACATTATATGGTTCAGACTATAATAGTGAATTAACTTACTAAACAGATGTGCATCATTCAGGATAACTCTGTTCTAAGTAAGAATAATTTTAACAGTAAGCAAATGTATCTTTCCTTCTGTTAAGATTGTAAAATATGATAGTAGAATGGAGGTAATTGCTTTCTGGTTACCTTAGTTCTGACATTCACTAATTCACAGGTCAAAAAATGTGTTAGATACAAAGATTCAGTTTCAATCTGAAGTATTGTACAGAAATAAAGACTGTATGCTTCAAATATTATATGATTTAACACCTCCTCTGAAAGTGTTAGGATGTTATTAAATTCTGGCTGCTGTACTATATCTTTCAGCAGTCTTTATATTTGGTCGCTGTGAAAAATAATAAAACATATGTCATGGTGTATTTTAAACTTTTTTGGTTCAGATAAACAATGACAGCTTTTCTGTGGAGGATAACATAAACATTGCCAGTCCTCTTATTGAGACAAACATCAATGAAAAACCAGTAGTGATGCAGCTTGTATCAAAGGATGCTCTGGGAAATTACAAATTGTGTAAGTACTGAAAGATTAATATATTCAGTTTAATGCACCAACCAAGTGCACAGTATTGTGTATAAATATCAAAGATGTACCTCTGGCATGTGTCAGTGCAAGTGCATCATCTTCAGGTTTTACAGTCTGTAGTAGCTGCATTGTTGATGTTGGTTATGTATAAAAGATACAACTTGTAAAGGTTTTTAAAAACTTTTGGTTAAAATATGATTACAACTGTAAATTGATCTAAAAAATGCAAGGAATGGGCAATTTTAAAATACCTGATCCTCAACAAGCAACGATGATTAACAACTTCAAGAATGCCAAACAGAAATTGCTTAAAACCAGTGCAGGAATTTGATTCAGAAAGATTTGTAGGGTAAATCAGTGAACACCTAAGTGTACACAAATTAAACTAAAACATAATAACCAACAAATTAAAAACACAGAAACTTGCAAACATGTTGTAACCCTATTTTAACCATAAGTTTTTAAAAACCTGTACACTACAAGTTGCACCTTTTATACATAACTGACATCAACAATGGAGCTACTACAGACTGTAGAGTAGACGCATTGAAATAATAGCTTATCACTGGACATTGATTTCAAACCTGGCATTTTGTGCTCCCTGAATATGGTAAACTTCTACTGAAACATGATGGAGATATGTCTTTAATATTTATATACGTTTAATACTGTGCATTTTGTTGGTGCAGTAAACTAAATATATTGATCTACAAAATGCATGGATTGAACAATTTTAAAATAATGAATGATTAATTTAAAATGTAATAAAGACAGTGATTCATTCATTCTTTCATTCCTTTATTTTCTGATTATCCATTTACAGGTACAACTTAAGAATGTGGAAACAGTCAAAATGGATGACACAATGCATCTGTTAAATTACAGCTGTCAAATAACAGAAGACAATTATAATACAATGTTTACATAATAAAATATTAATTACAACATTAAAACATTACAATCTGTAATATACATTAATTATTAGAATTAAAATATTCCTCAATATAATAAAATGAGTTAGAAAGAAGAAACTTCTTTAAGGTCATTTTAAAAACTTGTATTTCATTTGCTACACACTTTATGTGAGTAGGAAGATGATTAAAAATTTTAATTCCTGCATAACGACCTCCTTTTTTGTATTTGGTTAAATTAGTAATGGGTAGACGAAAATTATTAGCAAGTCTTGTGTCGTGGTTATGGACTTCTAAGTTCTTTGTAAATAAATGTATGTTGTTCCCCACGTACAATAAAAGTGGAAATATATACTGTGAATAGAAAGGTAAAATTTACATTGCTTTAAACAGTTCTCTGCATGAATCCATTTTCTTCAAATCAGTCATACTTCTTAAAGTTTTTTGTTTGATATTCTGAATATTTTAATACTATTAGGGTTGTTACCCCAAAATATTATGCCGTAAGATATGACAGAAAGTATACAAGAAAAATATAACTTTCTTAAAGCATTCCTTGACAACATTGCTTCTACAGCTCTCATTGCGTAACATGCACAGTTCAATCTGGAAATTAATTGATCACTATGATTATCCCAAGTTAGAGTGTCATCAACCACTAAACCCAGAAATTTTGTATATGGAATATTAGCAATAGTTTTATTCAAGTATTTAATATCTAATATAGTGTCAATGTAATTTTTAGTTCAAAATTGTAAATAATGTTTTATTACAGTTAAGTGATAGCAAATTGGCTTTAAACCATGAGATTATATCAGACAGTGTTTTGTTTAATGCTGTTTGAAGTCCCTCATGATTAGAGTTAGTTACTGTATTGCTAGTACCATCTGCAATGGGCACAACTTTAGCATCATTATCTGCTGTTTTGGGTGTTACAAATACAGACTGTTTACTGTATGAGAGGCTATGTAACAAACTGCCACACAGCTGTTCTTGTCCAAAACAGCCTTTTCTGATGGCAGCTGGAGATGACAGCAAGAAACCTTCACATAATTCCAGTGCCTTGAATTAAATATCTTACAACAGAAATTGGTGACTCCATTTTTCCTGCTCTTCAGGTTTATTTCAAGCACTAAAATTTGACAGTTCTAAAACCCTTAATGCCAATAAAACTGTCATAACTGCTGTTCAAGACAAACATTCTGAGACTGTTAAATGTCATGGGGAAATGTGAGATAAGCTGGCTTTTGTGGAATGAGGATCAGTGACAGTGACAAGTATAAAAGGACATACAGAAATACAGCAACTACAGTGCTGTGCTGCAGAGGCTGTTGCAGTGATGACTGGATTAGCCATGCAAGTCGTGTCTTGCTACTGACAGATACAGGTGGAGAAGCTCAGCAATTGCCACTGAGCCACATCTGTATCACACACTGTGTCTTCACCATCAGATTCCCGTCTGAGTATTCTGAAGGGAATTTTGCTCCTGCTGACCTTATCATTATGAATGTGTAACTAATGGGCATGGTGTCTGTCCTATTGTAATTCCTTGTTGTCATATAACCTGAGGCATATGGCTAAATTCAGAAGTAAACTAGTGCCTTGTTATACGAGTTGCAAAGCATGTCAGAAGTCTTGCATCACAACTAAGTGTCATGCCCTGTGGGCCAAATTTAACCATAAAAACAATCACATATTTGCTTATGTCTTATAGACAGAGTTTATATTGTAATAGCAGGATAAGACAAATTGTTCTTTTGCTTAACATCACAGTGAACATGCAACTAGTCACTTATTTCACAAAAGTGTTGATGTTTGTGAAAACATCTTAATTCATTAATAAGCTTTTATTGCCTTCATTGTAATGAAATTTTGTTGTAACAAACATGATCTGTCCCACAAAAGTGTCATACTGTGCAAGTTGTATCATGGTTAAAAAATAAATTTTTGGTACAAAACAGCAGCAATAGGTACAGGACTATTTGTTGTTTCCATTTTCTTCCATAGGTTCTATAAGATCAGCATATTTCACTGAACCAAAATGGTCCACAGTGTGGTGTGATGATTTGACTTGGTTCATTAATCCATGTAATGAAGGACTGCAGTATCAGTATGGCAGTTCACAACACTAACCCTTCAGAACCTGAACAAAGCATGCTTTAAAGGTATTTTTCTCTATTCCATGCTACTGGATCATTACCTACCACATTTGAGAATTATGGGCAATCAATGTTTACACACACAACACAGTGTTCCAGTGTGGTGTACAGTCAATTACATATTCTGACTTTTATGTTTCTTGCACTGTGCATCGTGATATTATTATGCAACATGAACCAATGAAATGTTCACTGTTCAAATTAATACTTTAATTCAATTTTTCAGTTTTTGACCTTTCTACACATTTCGAACCATCCTAAGAATGAACCCATGGGATTCAAAACATGCAGAAGACGTCAAAAATTGAAAAATTGAATTAAAGTATTAATTTGAAAAGTGTGCATTTCATTGATTCATGTTGCATAAGAATATTCTGACACTATGGCCAAAGAAAACAGACTTCCCCCTCTTTGACCCTTATCAGCCTACTGTTTGAGGATAGTTGTAAAAGCAAAAAAGGCACATGCCCCCCCAGATCTGGCTGTAGTATTGTTAGGAAGACATGACACCCATCTTATTACCTTGTCAAACATGTCAGTAGCTCACTAACTACTAGTATTCTATCAGCACCCCTTCATGTTCTCATTTGCACTGATACATCTCCATAACTTCAACATCTGCACCTTGAGGTGTCTCAGCTTCAGTAACATCTCCAGTGGGTCTCAATGGATTGGCCCTCGCAGTCTGCAAATAAATGTACACATATAGCTACAGATACATACAACAATTTCATACTTTATCAATCACTGCTACAGCATGCCTCATAACTATGGCTGTGTTTTTAAAACCGTGACTACGCCATGTCAAACAAAACAACAGAATTTTACTTTCCTTGATCTTGTAGCAGCAATTCTGAACTGGGGACATGCACATTACAACAGATCATACACATACACAGCCTATAATTTGTTTACTGTAACACCCCAGCCAGGACCTAAAAATACCTTGACAAATTGCATTTGCACTCCATGTTTCTGCATAACAGCTTGCTTAAACATTGTCATAAATTTCTGTTCTATGCCAACTGTTAGACTTAAACAGCGGGTGGCAAACAAATCTGATATTTTGCTTTATCACGTAGCTCATATTTCTGACATCACACATGCCAATTAATTTCTCATTTAAGTTAACCAAAATTACATTCTCTAAATGCTTACTGAATGACTATAGGCAGTTTATAAAAACAAGATACAAGGAGTGAACTGAGACAGAATCTTTCAGTGCTCACTTTGAAATACTTTTACATCACGGCTGATGATTTAAACCTCAGATGAAAAACCATCTTGTCCATGTACAACACCTATCCTTCTGGCAACATCATTGCTAGCTTTTGAAACAAGGAAGACATCTATGTCTCACTTTCACTGCATATTTCTGAATTTGTTTGCAGTCTACAATGAGAATATGTAATCATTGCCGAAGTTAAGTGCAATAAATCAGATACATAATTCCCTACAAAAGACTTTTCTTCAAACGTGCCAATACTGTAATGATTCACTTTTAGAAGTAGAGATGTTCTTGCTGCCTGAAAAATTGCCCCACTGCCCCAAAAGCTAACTCAAAAAGACACAGTGAAATTAAAATATAAAGTATCTGTTGTCATCAGCCCTGTAACTGCCACCATGGCAAAACATGCTGAACTACAGCTATGGATACCTACACTTGGTATGTTATTATCAGGTTATAATCAATTTGCACACCAAGAAATTTCATTGTAATAATGAATTTGATTGTTTCATTACCATAACCTTTATTTAAATTAATATAAATATTTTATTGCTTGTGATACATCTGGTTAAGTTTTGTAGGTTTCTTTGCTTTAAGCCAGTTCTCCAACTCGGCAAGTGCAATGTCAAGTAAATATTGAAGTTGGTCTCTTTCAGGATACCAGTAACATCGGCCTGTATAGGTTAGGCCTGCAAATTGACAGTTTGGATAGGAATCACTTATGTACAACCGAAGAAACTAGACATCAAAATCGACAATTATCAACAGAACAATGAGGAGCATTAATGCGAGTCTGTTGTATGTAAATATTTAGGAAATTCAATATTCCTGCACCTGCCAGTGTATCCACACCCTCCACATTACCATTTGCTGTGGGTATGGAATAATTTCCAACACACTCAGGCATATACAATACATAATTTTTACATGCCAAATACTAAGCCTTGCAAATGGCACAGTTTATGTACTATCCTGCAACCAAGTTATTCCGTAACATTCCCCTGAACATGAATTATTTAAATCACGATATATGGGAGTTTTTTAAGGCATCTTTTTAGAAGTGCCTATTATACTTAATCCTAGTCTGCACAGGAACCTACCATCATTAAAATTCGAAAAAAAACCATGCATACTAAAAATTGGGTAGTTACAAAAGTACCTCAAAATTGTTCATGGCTAACGTAAAGCTACGTATTTGTATTTAAGTAAAGTGTCAGATTAGGCCGTAATATGCTCTACATTCTTCGCTTATTCCTATTAAGGATGCACGGAATGCGAGTAAGTAAAATTTTGTTCTTTACATTGACCACAATGAAGGCCAACATTTTGCATTTCTTGAAAATATACTTTGCTACATAGCGGTTACCAGGAAATGTCATGAACATCGAATACTAGGGCCACGTACTCTGTATTATATTGTATTTATTCATCGTTCCTCAAATCCTTACAAGGCATATACCTACCGGATATTGAACTTGTCATATATAGAAACAATAATGGAAAACTATGAATTACAATTATAGTGAAGAGTTACAGTTGTA
>Ga0123352_10004859_pt1 | contig 19981 bp, 10 predicted proteins | sample TergutLab28metaG_FD_89700 | JGI IMG/M metagenome (GOLD analysis project Ga0123352, IMG submission 89700) | Labiotermes labralis P1 segment gut microbial communities from Petit-Saut dam, French Guiana - Lab288 P1 | ecosystem: Host-associated > Arthropoda: Insects > Digestive system > Gut ...
AGCTGTATGCATGCGCATAGTCATTAAATACACCTCAGTGATTAAGTTGTGGTTGACTACATACCTTTTCCTAGTTTCACACACACAACGGGGATGACACACTTCCTAGAAGTAAGGCTAACTGGGTAGGTCACATCTTGCGTAGGAACTGCCTTCTGAAACACGTTACTGAAGGAAAGATAGAAGGTAGGATTGAAGTGATGGGAAGACGATGAAGAAGATGAAGCTGCTATTACATAACTTTAAGGAAAGGAGAGGATGGTGTAAATCGAAAGAGAAAACTCCAGATCGCACTCACTGGAGAACTCGCTTTGGAAGAGGCTTGTGGACCACTCGTAAGACGGAATACGTGATGATGATGATGATGATGATGATGATGGTGGTGGTGGTGGTGGTGATGATGATATTAAGTTATAATTATGATGATGAATCCGAACTAAAACGAAACTCATCGGACAGTTTGTAGTGCAGAAAGTCTAACTAATTTTAAATAAAAAAATCAATGTGTTTCGGAACTGAACTGAACCGAAAGTCAGTAGGCTCTCGCCAGTTTCAGTACCCCTGTTCTTATGAGTCTTTCAATCCGGCGTCCTGTGTTTGTCAGAACACTGAGAGAGACTGAAGCCACTGTCAGCGAAGTGACCTAACAGCAAAGCTATTCCAGTCGGCATAAAGGTGCCGTTAAAGGCTGAATGCCCTCATTTTCGCTGTTTGATCTTACACAAGCTCAGCTCTGTACGTGCTGCTGTGACTAAGCAAGAAAAATTTAGAGCCGCCATGACATGTCACGTAACATCAGACACCTACTCTGTAACTTGTGACCGGAATAACTTATTTGGTACTTCTTGTGTCATGTATGAATAGGCACATCAAAGATAAGCCGTCTTTAATAAGGTCAAACTATTTTAGGATATCGATTCGTGACAAATGAATTCAAATATCTCCAACGGTTTATGATATCGTTACTGAATTAGCCAATTAAGCAAAGGAAATGAAGGTAAGAGTTACTGTTGATTGTGCTATATGGGTTGATAAGCTTTGTAGACCGACAAATGCGTGTACTGGTTGGTAGTATTTGATATACCAATGGGACAGTAATTGGGTGAATATTTGTCAAAGTTTGGCGAAATGAAAATGCAGTTTTTTCAGCTTGGAAGGCTAATGATTATCCGAATTGTGTAGAAGGTTTAGTTCCTGTCTGACACAGAATACAACTGTCTTCTTTGTATATCTAATCGGCGACTTCTGTACATTATAAATCCAATTAGTGACTTTTGTACAAGGAAATAATCTCTGTTTATTGTGGAAATCATAAAAAACTTTTAAATTCACTCTGTAACAAAATGTTAGGTTGCATAACGTTATATCAGGTGGTAAATATAGTTCAAGGGTTAAAAGGCTCCCGAGAGAAAGAACGTGAACTTCTCTCCTTTCCTAAACTGTTGTGTGTGATATTCCTCTTCAAAAGTTGATGGCAGTGTATTTTGTTCAGTCTATGAGTGATAGATACTGATAGATACTGACGATGATACATTACTTCTTTAAAATACGAGTGCAGAAACATGAAAGCGGTGACTCTTTACCAGACTACACTGCTGCACTGTACCCGTGGAAGTTACAAACGTTAGAATCTGAAATCTCATGTAGCAAAATAGGTCTACATATTTGGTAGGGATTGTAGTGGCAATGTTGAATCAGCGGTCCTAATGATAGTGACGCTTGTGTAAGAGTGTTATAAAACTGAAGACCTTGCATAAATTAAAGGTTATGTATGTGTTTCTTGTGTATAAGAAGTAATTAGGCCTATTGCATTGTAAATATCTTTGTAATATGTTCTGGACGGTGGAACACAAAGTGCTGGGACATACCGACCATAACGAAATTAAGATACACATATGTATATAACATGAAACATGATTTTGATGGGCTCTTTTCCGTTGTGAATACCCAGAAAAAGATGGAGAGAGAAGTTTTGAGTAACGTAACAACAGGAACAACGGCCCATATGGTAGCAAGAGAAGAAGAAGATATATTTAATTTTTATCCTGAAGAAAGCACACCAGCTAACAAGAGCGAATATTGAGAAGGTGTAGGAGATAACAAAGGCGTATATTGAGAAACTGTAGGAGCTAACAAAGGCGTATATTGAGAAGCTGTAGGAGCTAACAAGGGCGTATATTGAGAAGTTGTAGGAGCTAACAAAGGCGTATATTGAGAAGCTGTAGGAGATACCAAGGGCGTATATTGAGAAGCTGTAGGAGCTAACAAAGGCGTATATTGAGAAGCTGTAGGAGCCAACAAAGGCGTATATTGAGAAGCTGTAGGAGCTAACAAAGGCGTATATTGAGAAGCTGTAGGAGCTAACAAAGGCGTATATTGAGAAGCTGTAGGAGCTACCAAGGGCGTATATTAAGAAGCTGTAGGAGCTAACAAGGGCGTATATTGAGAAGCTGTAGGAGCTAACAAGGGCGCATATTGAGAAGCTGTAGGAGCTACCAAGGGCGTATATTGAGAAGCTCTAGGAACTAACAAGGTCGTATATTGAGAAGCTGTAGGAACTACCAAGGGCGTATATTGAGAAGCTGTAGGAGCTAACGCGGGGATATGATGCCAAGTTATCTAATGACTTATAGCATATTTGGGGACGTCATGGCTGTAAAATTACCCGAGGATGATACAGATTTTATTTCGCAATAACGAATACATTTTGGAGACTTTTTATCTACCAGTATATACAGTATTTGGCTTGTGTGGTTACTCGAGGAGTTTTTGCACTGTTACGCGTGCAGAGTACGTCTACCCTATCCCAAAACATATGAGGGCCGATCATGAAAGTATTGCACATAAAATTGAACATAAATTTCGAAGACAGTGCACAAAAGCAGCCAAAGAACATGGTCGAAGAGGATCCTACAGTTTTAGGCATATCAAGAACGCAAAGGACGACCCATCAGCACTTCTGTCTCGATTTCCATCAATATTAAGTTTTTTAATCTTGAACCCTAATCGGGTATTGACAATTCTTGTATGAAACACCGAAGCTGAGTGAAGACACTGAAATTTGCTACCCTTAGATAGCGTCATTAGTAGATGACTGAAGTACTGTGCATGGAGCATTGTTGAAATGATGCGGACGAGGGAAACCAAAGTATACTGCTTGGAGAAAACCCTCTCGCAATGTCAATTTGTCCACCACGAATCCATATGTGATGGCTCGAAATCGAATCCGGGACTCTCATTGAGGGGTAAACGATGAATTGCCTGTGCCGTTGTACGGGTCTGTATCCTACATAAGAACATGCTGGCGGAAAATGGATTTGATACATATAAACCATTTAGACTTGAAAATTCCCTGGAGACCAAATTTAATTTTTATATGTGCATTGTTCAACAGAACTAGGAGAGCGAAAATGCGCTGTGTTAGTGAGTAAGGTTAATGTGTGCAGGTAGAATAGATTTTGTTCCATTTTGACTAAGCAGCAAGCTGTTTTGCTGTCTCTTGTGTCCTCGCCCGATGCAGCCTTACAGTGTCAACACACCACGAATGTAGCGCCTGCAGCTATTTGCTAGACTAAAAGCCACTCAAACATGTGTGAGAAGTTGTCTCTTCTACTAGGCGATTGTGCAGACATACAGCAAACTTTCTTTACGAAATTGCTATGTTTCCAAATTGCTTTAGTGTTGTTTGTTACCATTTTTCTTTTAGCTTAGGACCTGTCTATGGCTTGAGCATTGAAGGACTTCTGTCGCGGAGGAATACAGATGAAAGGCCGAACCGAATCAGAGATCAAGAAGAATAAAGAAACAGAGATTACATTCAAACAAAGGAACCTTACAAATTAAATTACAGGGTGACTTTTTTTTTGTCCTAGGGAAATTTGAATCATTGTAAGAAATATCGCCATTCCAGCAAGAGTAACCTGTTGATCCAAGACATAGAACCTTCTTTACAGCTGAATTTATATCAAAATCAGCTGATATTTAGGCTACTTCTGAAAGTTGCTGGCACGTCTTGAGTGAAGTTTATAAAAAAAACCTCTAATAACATACTGCGTTTGCATGACGAAGCTATAGATTAGGCTCTTCCGATATAGTTTAGATTTGCTAAAGCTGAAATGTAGTTTCATACAGCTTCACCAGTCTGCAGCACAAGGGCTGGCGAATTTTCCCTCACCTTGCGCTACAATTCTGTCCCATAAGTACTTCGTATTTTAGATACATATACTGCAAAACTGAGAACAGGTATTTTGAAGACTAAAGCTAAGTATTTTTTTTCTCACAAAGTACTTAACTGGAAGTGACGCATTGATTTTGCAAAAGAGTTACAAGAGGTGAGGTGGACGGGCAATTGCAAGACTTCCTACAGCACTATTAAGGGATACCGCTACGAGGTTTTGCAAAATGTCGAAATAAATTTAGACTGAGACCTGGGTAAGCTTTCTGCAAAGATACAGTTCATGTACTCTAAAGAGCTGTCCCAACTATCTCAATCTTCCAATTTTTGTCACTTTAACTATGTCCAGTTCATCATAGAGTGTATAAAGCTCATTATTATATTTTGTTCTCCTTATACCATTACCGTTCATAGGACGTTGGATCAATTTTAATATTCTTCTTTCAAAGATTCGGAGCACATTTCCAACCTTCTTTGAGAGAGACCGACATTCCTTTCCATATGTATCGCACCTGTTAGGGTTTTATATAGAATACATTTAGCCTGACGTTTAGCTCAAGACCTTACCGGAGAAATTCCTTGCTGTGCCATCGTTGATGTGATGAGAACAGACACTGGACTTCTGCTGTCAGCCCAAGTTTCCCCACCAAGCAATACACCCTGCTTCACATTCACGCAAAATAAGGAAGAAATCACGTACTTTACAAATTTTTATGTTTTGCGGACCGTACATCTTAGTATAATCTTAGTAACTTAACCAACTTAATGCACAAATTCTTGTTTTATAATAAGTTTATTATATGACTCTACATGTTTCGAGCACTATGTGCTCACCATCAGCAAGTCAAAATTGTATTATGCAGAATCTGGTATCGTCACACTCTGTAGGTGGCCGTCCGGCCAGAGTGTGATGATAACATATGCTGTATAATACAATTTTGACTTGCTGATGATGAGCACATAGTGCTCGAAACATGTAGAGGCATATAATAAACTTATTATAAAAAAGAATTTGTACATTAAGCTGGTTAATTACTAAGATTATATACTTTACGTATACTTTCAGGAGATAAAAATAATTTTACACCTGAAAAGAAACACGCGATATTTGAATCACTGGGGTTTTCGAAATGATTCATAAATGTCAATTCGAATTTCTAGCTCCCCTTTCATTGAGCTGTTTCCGCATTCTGATGTTGAAATTGCCTCAGCGGATTGGCATGTTGCCTACTTTTCATAATCCGCTTGTTCTAGCGCTACGCTGTTGTGTAATCAACATACATTTTCTTGCTTTACGTCACAGCATTGCGCTGTTGTGACGAACTGAATATACATCACACATTATAATAATCCTAAGTGTGAGTGGTTGCGCATTACGAAGAGACGAGTCGCACTCATTCACAATTCACGACGGTATCTCGCTATATTTACAATTTGTTTACCACAGGTAACTAAAAAATCGGTAGTGTAATTGTATGTTACAAAAATGGCTTGTCCAAGGTTGTTTTGATGCTTTCAGGCCTTACCTGCTGAAAATTACCTTCCTGTTGATGAAGTTCTAACACAAAGTAGTTCGAAGTTACTTAATCGTGCCTCGGAAACATTAAGACCACATCGCATACAGAAGGACAATAATAATGCTGTGTGTGCCTTCTCATTACCAAAACGCTGTTCCGTGAGCATAAAGCACAGCGTAACCCTTCCGGTTTATTATGGGCTTTAGGCAAGAAACACATGCAACGGCAACGCTAAGGAAGCGACACTGTAGCTCTGCAACTTTATGATTGTTGTGTTCCGTTATTATTGCAACTACTGCCACTATTACCACTACCACGACTACTACTACTACTACTGATGTTACTATTACTTCTGTTATTAGAATCACCTCCACCAATATGACTAGTAGTGTATATTGACATTTAGTTGAACTGACACGTTGTCTGTTTAAAGTACATTCTAAAACACTGCACTTCAGAGACTGTCCCTCACTTGGTGCCCAGGTAGACACCACGCCATAAGCTATTCTGCTGGGTTCATTAGACACAGGAAACCTTCATCAGCTGTCCCTTCAACGTCTCCTCATACACTCTCTTGGCCGCGTCTTTCCTTAGGCGTTGGTTGTCGGAATGTTGCCGAAGAGACCCGAATTCATCCTTACGGCAGATTATCTGGTAATGGTGGTGTAGAAATTGGCACTGGAAGACGTATTTCTTTGGACACCTAGAGGTTCTTCTGACAGTTGTCGTGCCATTGTTACTTCTCATTCATATGATGATCGCTGTTCAAATTAGCGGCCGTAGCTTCATCAGTCATTCTGTCCCAAGCAAAAATAGCACACCTAAACAAAGCCGTTATGTTATCAGTTTCCTTAATTCTAACTTCCACCGTCTGCTTGTTTGTGCTATATAGCGATTTCTGCAGTTATGTAGAATGTTATAGGTGCAGATAAACCGGATGTTAGCTTCGTCTTATGACTCTAACAGAACAAAAATATTTTAATTCTTTTTTGAGGGGGGGGGCCGGAATTAGGACCAGTCTCCGAAACGTAATGTTTTACACACTGTTGTACTGTGATCAGACAATAAATCAAATAGAGTTGGCGTGCCAGAGTAATAGGAGGATTCGTATGTCCGCCTCAGCATTAACCTTATAAACCCTACTGGTTACGTGATGCACCAATAATTTTAACATTCAACAACAGTACGCTCTACCCACACTGTATTTATGTGTTTTGTATTTATCTGAGAACAAACAGCGACTTGTACCACTTACATAATAAACTGTTTGGTTTTTATAACCGAAGTGCACAGAATCTTCCACTTAATATTTGTTCTTAATGGCAAGAAAGGAAATTCCATTGCGAAAGGGGTATTGACTTTCTTAGTTGACGTCCTTTGCCTCGTCATTTAGATTTACCTGCAGTTTTGAAGGCTGAGCCTATATGAAAGGCGTGGGAATATTATCTAATCTTTGTTGTTGTTCGTTTTGAATCTTGCTTATTAATTTAAAACAATTAAGTAGCCTATTTTATTCTAAATTATCCCCTGCACAATGTGTTTGGATTGAAACAATAATTGTTGCTATCCAGTATGTTTGCATCTATCACCATCGCCTCCGTTAAGGTTAGTATATTGCACTCCCCTCATTGTATCAAGAACATAGACATTGTTATATATAAACTGTAATGTACCCCCTAGGTGGCGGACGCTTGTGAGTGCGGTAATGAACCTTCGGGTTCCGTGACATGCAGGGAATTTCTTGACTAGTTGCAAACCAGTTAGCTTTTCAAGAAGGACTCTGCACCATGGAGTAAGTAAGTAAGTAATGTACCCCCTGTTTTCTAATGGCAGACAACTGAGACAAGTAGAGAAAGGTGAAGAAGGAATATTTGTTTGTAAGAGAGAACAGTAAGTTGATTGCAGATATTTTGTGTGTGTGTGTGGGGGGGGGGATGAGAAATTCAGAGAAATTGGTGAGAAAACTTAAAGGGAGAATACTGATTTGGAGACGTGTTTAGCTGGGAGTAATAAATAATAATTAAACAAACTAAATGTCAGTTGTGACTAGTATTAGTCTGACTTGAGATAAAGAAGCCTGTTGTGATCATTTACGAGCGTTTGGTTTATACGAAAGAAAGGAATTTGTTCACCCATTCAAATGCTGTGAGGTTCTCAAGAAGATGGATGATTAGCAGAGTTGGCATTTCCTACAGAAAAATGAAGACGAAGAAGAAGATGATGATAACAATAATAATAATAATAATAGTTGTAATTTGCATTAGGTTTTTGAGTGAACACATAAAGAAAAATTAAACTGGGGTGGAATATTATTAGTTTATTCTCTTTTCCTGTAATGTTTATGGCAATAATTGCATTAATTATTATTTTATTAGAATTAGGAATGCAATTTTCGCCCCATTTATGGAATAAAGTTCACATTACACTAAAAACACATAGTATTAATTACCATACTGTAGAGAATAATAAAAGCTAATAATAACATTGCGAGGGTATTAGTTGTGATTGTTAGTATGACTCTGTTATATGTGGAAAATATTAACATGGATCTTCCAGAAATTTTGTGGGATTTTAACGGTGGGCTTTTGTGAAAACGGTAAAGTATATTCAGGATGGGGGGTTACTTGAGTAGCTGAGAAAGTACTCACTTACTGACTTCTCAGAAAGAACTTTGTGTTAAGAAATTTTTTATTTTTCATAATTCTACGTGACATAATGTGTATTATTTTTTCTTTATATAAACATTAGAGTATGATAAAAGTCTCCTGGTCTTTGTGCTGATAGTCATCAATGTCGGTATTATTGAACATAATACGATACATCCACATCCGTTAAATGTGAACATTTCTGATTTAATCCCTCAACTCAACGCCTGAAGTCCATCTTTTATCTTATATTATAATATGTTATAAACAGAAACTCTTTTATTATGTGTACTGGTGTTTATTCATGTTATTTGAAACTCTCTTTCCAAGTACCTCACTACGACAGTCTGACACAACGTTCTTTATGTAAAACTTTCTCCATAGCTTATTAGTGCATCTCTAGAATGCACTTCCTCGCCACCACATTGGGCTGTTTCTGCCTTAAATACCAATGCTTCAAGCTTTCAATCTTCAGACACCCAGTGAAACCTGCCATTAAACTTTTTAAAATGTAATTATACAATTTTTTACACTTTGCTGACCGTGCATCTCAGTATATTTATCTCAGCAATTAACCAACTTGATGCACAAAATTTTTGTTTTACAATAAGTTTATTTCATGCCTCTACATGTTTAGAGCACATGTGCTCGAAACATGTGGAGGCATGAAATAAACTTATTGTAAAACAAAACTTTTGTGCATCAAGTTGGTTAATTACTGAGATAAATAGTTATACAACGTAAACCAACGAAATGTACATTTTCTAAATTGACATTTTAATTGTTTAATTTTTGTCTTCTACATGTTTCGACCCCGATGGTTCATCTTGAGGAAGACTTTTGTATTTACAGGATTGGTGATGTGCGTTTTGCATGCATCAGTATAAGCAGTCTAGTAGGTAGAAGAATGTGTTCGATAGTGTCGAACACATTCTATACTCTAGAATATACATAACCTTCTTCATGAAGATGAACCCTCGGTTTAGAAACATGTAGAAGACATAAAAAATTAAAATATTAATTTAGAAAAGGTGCATTTCGTTGGTTTATATTGTACAATTATATTACAGTGCAAGGTGCAAAAAACATACAATTTTTTACAGTCTTTTTCACAGCCCCTACATGTTTCGGCGTTATTATCTCGCCATCTTCAGAGTGCTGACACCACGTACCTTTAAAACACACAACAATGATGGATAACTCTTGAATTTTGAGCGTTTATCGCTGCTGTGTTTTAAATAAATTTTGGTGTGAGTTCCCTGAAGATGGCGAGATCACAACGCCTAAATATGTAAGAACTGTGTAAAAGATTTTACGCATAAACCATAGTATAGTGCAGTGGTTGGTGTTACGTGAGTTGTTTAAATCATCGTAATGCACTGAATAAACAACGTTAAAGGTGGGTCCACACTTGTAACGTTACCGCGTAACGTAACACCGTATCGTGACAGTGTGGACGTGCAGCGTCACGCTGCACGTCCACACTTGCTCCAACCGTAACCGTATCATCCCTTTGATGTGACAGCCAAATACCGACAGCGCACCGAACAAGCCCGTAACGTGACCGCGTAACCAACTTTTGATACGTTACGCGGTCACGAGCCCCGTTCACATTGTCGCGATACGGTGTTACGTTACGCGGTAACGTTACAAGTGTGTACCCACCTTAAGAATGAGACACGATGAAGGTTAAAGGTTAAATTTTCCCCGCGCACACCATGGAGGCACATCCACTTGTTCGTAACTGCGGCACCAGATGGCGTTGTGTGTTAAACTTCATGCCCCTGCTGCTCTACACGCAGGGAAGGACAGCGGTAAACACGTGCCCATGGAGTAGAAGGCTGGGTGGACCCCCAAACCGGTTTGGACCTTTTGGAAAATTATGCAGGAAAACTCTTTGCCCTTACTGGGATTCCAACCCCGGGCCATGTAGCCCGTAGCCTTGTTGCTATACCGCCTACGCTACCCCGGTCCAATGCTACAGTTTAGAACGCATCCGACCATCCATTACGGTTTTGCTCTTCGCTAAGTGAACTAACTACTGTTGAGATTAAGTAGCCCTGAGACGTAATGCCTGACGCTGCCTGCGATAGTAACAAAATCAGATAATAACGGAGATCCTGAAGGAACTTAAAGCTTTTGTTACAGCAGTTTACATTTTCGTATTAATCAGTGTAATTTCTAGACAGATCTGCTACTGCTGCACATTTAAAAGTTATATTGAGCTGCACACAGCGTTTCATGGTAATTTGTTTTCGTTCCACCCTCTTTGATGATCTGACCAATTAGAATTCTGAAATATGCAGGACGCCATCAGTTTCACTGCGATAGAATGAGGTAGTCGTGGTAACAGCTCCATTGTTTATTACGCCTTTGATAGTGTCTTTGATCGAATATGAAAAATAATTAAGCCAGAAATAATTTCTGTGTTGTTATAATTCCTTTGTGTCGAAATAGATGGGACAGGCAATTACTGAACTCTGGCTAGTTTTTTTTTTCTTTGGAGGGTGGGGGTTGGTAGAGATGGTCGTTCTGTTTTTTTTTCCGGACGATGTTCATAAAATTAGTGCACGATGTTTGCTGGCGGACGTGACAGTAGTGTCAGTACGGCGACCGTGGGACGTGGAGGTACGGGTCGCTATTACGCGGGTTCGAACAGTGACGCAGTCATATTTCAATCCCCACTGGAAGACGTTCAGATATCTCAGAGAACTGCAGAAGCAACATGAGCAAAAACTGTAATATATTAAATGATTGAAACTGCCAGAAGAGAAAAAACTGCGTAATTTTTTCTTTATGAGATTAATGTAAGGTGGTGAAACTAAGAATTATCATATTGGTGGATTTTGAAGCAGGTATAGAGATAGGAAATAAACTACACTGTAACTGTATTTTATTTAGTGATCAACACGAAGGGGTGGCTTCCATAAATATTGCTGTTTCTGTTCAAAATTATTCCATCAATCGCTACAAGAATCTAAAAAGGAAGATCCTAAAATTCAATACTGTAAATGCGTTTTATTTAGTAATAAACAGAACTGGATGGCTTCTTTGAAGTTAGGGATAAGAAATGCATTCAGAACTTGGTTCGACAACCCGAAAAGGAGAAATCACTAGTGGAGATCCAGACCTACACAGGGGCATAATAGGTAAATAGAACTGTAAAGAGTGGGCCGGGTAGCTCAGCCGGTATAGCGAATGACTACGGGCTGGATGGTCTGAGATCGAATCCCGGTGGGGACGAGAATTTCCGCCCGTCTAGACCGGCCCTGGGGCCCACCCAGCTTCCTGTAAAATGGGTACCGGGTCTTTCCCGGGGGTAAAGTGCGGCCGGGGTGTGCTGCTGACCACTCACCCCCTTCTACTGCCGCGGTCATGGAAGAGTAGAGCTATACCTCTACCCACCCTCTGGGCCACACCGGGCCTGTAACGGGATCACTTTAACTTTTTATAATGTATTAAAATTGTTGAATATCGGGGCTCATAATGATCAGTTTCTTTAACTGACAGGAGGACCGCTGATGCGGTCGCCTTGCGGTCTATAGCGTAGGTTTACGATAGCTCTTTTGCTGAGATCGCGGATTCAAATCCCGTTGAGTGTATGCATGTTCGTGTGTTGTGTAGGTGGCGGTATCTGCGACGAGCTGGTCACTCGCTCAGAGGATTTCTGTCGTGTGAGTGTGTCTAATTGTATGTGTTCTGTGGATGTTAACAATGAGGCGACCTGGGTCCGAACTTGGACTGTAGGGCCACAGAAAGGGAAGAAGAAGTGGGAAAGTAGGCGTTAATATTGGTTGATTCGAACCGAAATAAAAAGTTCATGACAGTTTGTAGTAGACCGCCTAGTAAAAAATTATGTGTAAGTCAAACACTTTATTATCCAACTAATGCACAATATATAATATATATACTACGTCCATGTCAACGGACACGATAGAACCATTCTTGTAATTTTTAGCCAAGCACTGTACAAGGCTCCCTGATGATGGATCATCTGTGATCCGAAACATGTTGGAGCATTTCTAATATTTTGTAATTTTAATTGTGTATTTACATATTATGTATTGTGAATTAGTTGGATAATAAAGTGTTTAATTATCATTGATGCACGGTGCAAACATGAAGATTAATTGTGAGTTATTTAATGCGTAGTTTTTTTGGGGTTTGCTGAGAGATGAAGAGGCATAGCACGCGTATTAAAAAAAAGCGAATTCCTGTGTGTGTGTGTGTGTGTGTGTGTGTGTGTGCCATGAAGGCGTATGGCGAAATGGAGGTACAGCAACACTCATTCGGAACATTGGCCAAATATGGGCGAGGCAGTCAGCGGTTTCCCGGCCGCTGAACTCAGGTTGAAAGAGGCCCACCTACCCACTGAAATGGGTAATGGCCTCAGAGAATGCCTAGACCTACTGAGAAGGGAAAAGTCTCTTTCCTTCCTCTGGGAATCGAAACAAGATTCCTCGGACATCTAGACCATGGCCTAGTCACTAAAATGGCTACGATAACCGAGCTACCGCGCCTAGTTAAATTCGCAATTAATACCCTGAGCTCTTTTGTTGTATAGATTTCCACTGGCGGGTCTATTATCTGCACTTCCAGATTCCATTTTCTTCGTCATGGTCGGGCCTCAGATATCGATAATGTCGCTGAAATTATTACGTATTTGGTGTTACATAATGTGTGATGTATTGTAGTTCAGAGAGGAAAGCAGTCTGAGCATGTTTGAGAATAGGTGCTGAGTAGGATATTTAGGCCTAAGAGGGACGAGGTAACCGGGGTGGGGGGGGGAGAAGATTACTTAAAGAGGGGCTTGATTATTTGTACTCTTCAGTAAATATTATTCGAGTGATAAAATGAAGAAGAATGAGATGGGCGGGGCATGAAGCATGTATGGGTGGGAGGAGTGGTGTACACAGGGTTTTAGTGGGGAAACCTGAAGGAAGTAGGCCGCTTGGAAGAACTAGGCACAGATGGGAGGATAATATTAAGATGGATCTTAAAGAAATAAGATGGGGGTGTGGACTGGATTGATCTAGCTCAGGAATGGGGAAGGTGGCGGGATCTTGTGAATGCGGTAATGAAACTTCGGGTTCCCTAAATGCGGGAAATTTCTCGACTAGCTGTGAGTCTGTAAGCTTATCAAGAAGGTCCTGCTTCATGGAATTTGTTTGTTTGTTTGTTTGTTGGATTAATGGAAAATATACACCGTCCTTATGCTTTTTTTTTTTTTTTAATTTTTGCCTGCCCAAAGCTCGTCTTGAATTTCAAGTCAGTCTGCTTTGGTCTTTTATTTGGCAAAATTCTGCTGAAATCGAACGATAAAATCTGACATCGAACTACTGTCCTGGTCACACAAAACCGACAGTTCAATGAGGACCGAAATAAATTTCAGGTTCTCTAATTATTCTCTTCTTCGAGACCGTCAAACACTGTCAGTTCTGCAGACAGAAACCACCGCACGTATCGTAAATTTTTGATTTTCCACACAGTCGTTAGGCTGTCCCGCATTCAAATTGTTTCAACCAATAATACATTTAAACCGATATCACAGATGTGACATTAGTTTGAGATCATCAATTATTGTAGACCTACACGGCTGTTAAACGTCTGCAAATCTACAATCTTGCTTCAGTCAACGTTTTGAATCCAGTTAATGAGTGCACTTAATTTACACACAAATCTAGTATGATGAATGTTCCTAAATTATTCTTAATACCGTACCGCTGTTCCTATTTGTCTACTGGAATATTAATACTGAACTATGTCAATACTGCATTATCGTAATTGATTTCTTGCTCCGGTGGCTTGCAAGAGAACGTGTACTCCATGCTGCAGCGCTACTAGCAGAGTTTTGTTGCATTTCTCACGAAGTACAGCCTTCGTCTCGAAGTTTCATTTTTCATTTGTCAATAATGTCCCGACCCCGAGTTCATGTACCGTTTTCGAAATGAGTACACAACATTTATTTTTGAAACTGTGTAATTACTTTCTAGTAACCCTCTACCTTCTATTTCCCCTCCACACGTCGGCATCGTCATCAAGATCATCAAGATCATCATGATCATCATAATCTTCGTCGTCGCCGACTCCGTCGCCGTTACCGCTCATTAACCCGTATTTCCCGCAGTCGTGTTCTTCTCTTTTGAACGGACTCTTTTGTTAGAAGGGAACGGTATTTTGTAATCATTTTTTCAGGGTCTCTTCCACTCTCTCTTTGCATTATGTCAGGGCGAGAAAACCGTTTGTTTGTAGAAAAATCTTTTGATCAATTCTGATTCGGTTAGCCCAGTTAAAACAAGTTCCTTGCTTTCCTAGCTTTCTACTTATTTATCGTTCTGTTTAATGAAATTGCATGTCAGCAGCTGCGATTCTGGATTTGTCTTTGAAGTTTTTTGTTCAGGGTTTATGATCGCAGAGGAGAGCTGGGAGAATTGATTATAGAGATTCGTATTCTTTTATTTTCTTTCTCAAAGTTGTGATCGCTGTACCTTCTATATCATTTATTAGTCCTGTAAGTCTTCAACAGTTTTGCATCTATATAGTCTCCGATTTCCGTCACAGTGCATATGTCATGTAGCCGATGTAATGACAGTAATGTACCATGTTATTGACTGTTTTTGTGATTGTATTTAATACGTGTCTTTTCCTGCTGCGTCTAGGCGAACTGTATTTCTTAAGGCAGGTTACCGTGATAAGATCCTTCAGTCATTTACGCATGTCTTAAGGACTTAATGTCAGTGTAAGACACCCCAAACTTATACATTTTTATTTGCTAACTGTTCAAGTAACAATACCCAACGTCCCATTCAGAAGAGGTCGTCGCTTTTTCTGGTCCTAACACAGATGATTTCACTGTACTTCCTCCTACTCTATTGCTGCGGTGCTTGAAGAGTGCCGTAATAACAACATATCAGGTGCACGAACTGGGGAGGGAGGGGGGTGGGCGACTTTGGTGCCACTTAATAGCGGGCCGTGAGATTATGTGTAAAGACTTTCAGAAAGCATTTGACTTTACCGACGGCATTTTATATACAATACAGAACAGTAGCGGGGTGACTTCATGCAAACTGCACTAAAATGTTTCGTGTGGTGGCAAGAAATGAATTACCACTGGATGTAGGTAAGGTGATGTTGCGTAATGAGGCAGGTAATAAACATAATTTACCGTGTGGGTTATACTCATAACATTGCTCATAAACTAACAAGTGTAAACAGTGATTTGCACGGGTTGTTTCCAACAAATTTAAAGCAGCCAGAGGCCTCATTTAAGTAATAAATCCTTCTCCCCAAAAGAAAATCGTATCATTAGTAATATGAGAAATAATCTGAGAAAGCGTATATATTAATGGACTAAGGTTTGTTTCCGAAATATTATCTACGTATTTACCGAAAAGACCTTTTCACGATACACACCTTTAGAAAGCTTATGACTTGGCAACATAGACGACAATCTCCCTTCTAAAAAAAACTGTTTTAACAAGAATGAGAACGTTAAAAATGAATAGTGCTGTCTCTACCGGAGGTCATGGAAAGTACTCCTTAGCTTCCCTTGGCCTCCGGTGGTGGCAGAACATGATCGTAAGACGTTTGCACGAACACCGCATAACAACGGAAGTTATTCGCTCTAGACAAAACTATCCTTATTCCTAGGATTAATTATGTCTGTCAGATCCTGCCATTTGCTTAAAACTGTGCAGAAGACGATTTCTGATCAAAATCGCTTTTGATGTGACAATAGATAAGACTCTAAGGCAGACGCTTGGAGGTGCTGGAGTACATCTACCATCTCCTCCTTCTTCCATGGCCAGCTGTTTGTAGCATCTTCCTGATCCTCTGCGTTTGACAGTGTCGCTGTTACAACTACTGAAGGGAATCGATAGAGTACAGAAAATAATAGATTAATAACATCCAATATTTTATACGGAGAATTGTTTTGAAGTCCAAATATATAAATATCCTTCTTAATGAAATAGTTTATTGTTTCTACATGCGAATTATTCACACGGGTACAAATTGTCTTTAAAATCAGGGCAGTAAAATTCTGAGTACATTAGTATTTACCGACACGACCATCTACACACGTGCCTGATAACGATCATGTCTCGTGTACCACCTTATACCATCTGCACGTGCATCACATACAACCACCTATATAACAAGTACCACTACCTGCTACAACCACCTGCGCCTGTGTCAGGTTCCCTGACCAGTGCGATGAACTGCAGTTTGGTACAGGATTACAAACTGACCCAGCACGCAAATGTGACAGCACAAGATTTGCAAGAGTAAGCACTTTCATGGCAATGTAGGCTCTAATAATACCGGCAAGTCACTGTTGTCTGTTTAAAGTGTCATTCCGTATTTTCCTACTTCATTTTTAGGCCCTTCTTATCTGTCAGAGATACATTTTCTGATGCAGCTCGTGTTACCTGGTGTGCCTAAAACAGCGGCATTTATTTATATCTGTAATTTTGTAATCACATCTGTATTGTAGTGGAGGTTCTTTTCAATTCGTAGGCTGATTCTGTCGTTTAAAGAAATCATACAAGATTAAAATCTTATCTAACTGCAACTCCATGCCGGAGACCATACACAACAAATTATTCCATGTTCTTCGCAGATTAGCCAGTCTGGTCTCTTTCCGACTCAGAATATAGGACTATGAAAATATGGTAAATAATTCTGAAACGTGTTATGGACAGATTGGTTTGAGAATAAGCCCGTTTCTCATAATCAATCATTGCAAGTTAGAGGAAAATAGGGAGCAGATTTGCACGTGTCACGTGAGACTAAAAGTTTCTGTCCTGATTGCGTCGTACATACACGCGCGGTTAAATCACGGTAAAATCCCACAGAGATCAGATTTAAGACAGTAAGTGAAAATAAAATGAAATACAATATAAATAAAATAAAAGTCTGGCATTTGATACTCGCTTCTTTAGAGATAGAAACCAAAGAGCGAAGATAAATGTGTATAGAGCAGTGTGATTAATTAAACAGTATTGTGGAATGTGTCAACTGAAAATATGTAATTTCTACTTCCAATCCGTAGAAATTCAAACAAAAGTATTAATTGCCATTTTGTCACGTTCCAATTCCTTTGTTCAACAAACACACGTATAAAATTGTAGGGAGCGAGCTACAAATAATACCCTGTAGTGAACGCCTGTCTCATTACATAGTGCGTAAATGAGTTGATTTCGTGCGGCGCATTTCATTTGGTCCGATATGTATGTGTATTTGCAATTGCTGGAAGCGTGCTGTCAAGTTCGGGGCCCATTATCATGCGGCTTTACAAAGTGTTTTACTCATTTGTAAATGCTTGCTTTGTGGGGTTCAAACATCTATTGAGCTCTGTGTTATGGGTAAATGGAGCCATTTCCAACCGAACAGGTTTGAGTGAAGGTATTGACAACATATATTACAGAGAAACTGAGGCATAAACAGTTACAGGGTAGAGTGAATCAACAGTCGGTGATATTTCAGGAAATATAAATGTAGAGTTATGTCAACAAGTTCACTATTTCCATAGCATGCGGGCTTGAATTACTTCACCTGAAGTGTAGGGACTACTTGAGAGATATACTCCTAAAAAGGATAATAATATTAAAATGGACTCTAAAAATTTCTTTGAGCCATGGATTGAATTCAAGTGACAGACGGTAGAAATCAGTGGTCATTACTTGTTATTACAGGAAGGAATCTTAACGGTTTTTCAAGTGCTGGTGCTTTATTGAGTAGCTTAGCAAACATCAGCTTATAAAGAAGGGATTATTTGCTTATATTTTCACTACAAGGAAGATTTCGAACCTACTTCCAGTCCTAAACCCTCTCCCCAGATTAGGATCCTTTCGCAGGCCAAATCTACAAGACAGACTGAGAAGCTGGCACCTGCTGATACCAGGTTGCGCCAATGATGACGGGTCTTAGGGGCTTTCGAAAAATTGCGAAAAACGACTGTTACTTTCGTCATGTATGTCCGTCCGTCCGCATGGAACAACTCGGCTCCCACTAAATGGATTTTCATGAAACTTGATATATCATTATTTTTCGAAAATCTATCGAGAAAATGCAGTTGGGATTCAAATATGACAAGAATGACGGGCATTTTACGTGAAGACCTTTTAACATTTGTGGTTACATCTCGCTGAATTCTTAGTAGAATGGGAAACGTTTCAGGCAGATTTTGTAGATAAAATCAAAGGGCAGTTTTGTGTACAATAATTTTTTTCCCCAGAAAATCATGACTTTTAGGAGATGATATGAAAAAAGGTACAACCAGAGAGGCCACAGTTATGAATATAATACGGCGCATGCGCATTGCGTGCTGGACAGCTAAGGCTACAGACACACGCTCAGAATATGTAATACGTATTGATTTTCCACTGCAGCAAAGTTTACGCGACCGTTCATCCATGTTACCGTATACGTACACTGTCTATCTGCAGCCTCTTGATAATGAGTAGTTCGCTAAGCAATAATTCCTTATTGTGAGTTGACTGTAGTTATTGCATTGTGGGTTATTTTCTAACTTTGTTGGCGGCCCAAACAACACATGGTCAGTGGTTGGATAATGAATGGAAACAATGGAAATGAGATTAATCGAACCGGAAGACCGTGTTAGCTAAGACTTGTATAAATGTCGACAAATGTAGATCAACCGACAGGATAGACCTATATTTTTAAAGTCATTCAGGCGGTACTAGAGGAGTGAGGATGTTTTGGCACCATGTGTTATTGGTAAGTAACGAACGCAAATTTGGCACTGTGCAGTTAGGAGGCTGGCATCCCTGTACTATATCTTCATTATATACTCCGAAGTTGACATTTAACGTGGTTTTGCTGTGTGAGATTTGAGGCTGTAAAAGCAGTGCTGATCAAGGATTGGCCAGAAATAACGCCGTATATCTATTGCTCATGCTACCTTTACCATCTTCCTGTCTATCTGTAGATAGCTTAGTGTTACCGGGAGCGGAGCATCATTATACTTCCTGTCGAATGCGTAGTTCTTTGCTCATCGAATCGCGCGCAGACTTCACAATAAAAGGTCTTACTGACCCTGCAGCAAGAGGATATTTTCGCGCGCTGTTTCATTGAAGTTCGCTTTGATCGTACAGAGGTTGTGTTAAAACCGATCGCCGCCGGGATTAGTCTGGTGGTTATGTACACTACTGACTATCCGGTTCATATTCCGGCGGGATTGCTTGGTTTACAGACAGGGTTTTTGTGGTTTTTACACAATCTATCCAGGCAAGGATTGAGATTTGACCTTGAAACGAGTCATGATAGGTCTTCAAAAATCTGTATACATGTATAATTACTTTTTATATTTCCGTACAATTTGGAGCTGGAGGTTTGCATTGAACAGCCCTGTCACATTAACGGAGAACCAGGCTCAATTCCACAGACTTCGCAACTTATTGCTTACAAATAATCGTGTCGTATCGAATTCAGAGCCACAGTGTAAGAAATTCAGTTACAGAGTGGTAATTGAAGTAGCGACAAGTGGAACATACCACAAGATTTCTATAGTGAAACCAACCAGATGCACCAGTGTCTCAAATTTATTTTATTTTGGAATGCCACTCTACATGTTTCGGACTGTCTTTCCGTCAATCATCAGGAGTTCAAGACTGTACATACAG
>Ga0123352_10004860_pt1 | contig 19981 bp, 13 predicted proteins | sample TergutLab28metaG_FD_89700 | JGI IMG/M metagenome (GOLD analysis project Ga0123352, IMG submission 89700) | Labiotermes labralis P1 segment gut microbial communities from Petit-Saut dam, French Guiana - Lab288 P1 | ecosystem: Host-associated > Arthropoda: Insects > Digestive system > Gut ...
CGTCACAAAATGCAAATCTGGCTGTAAAAAGTGGCCTCTAAAACAATAATTCTTTCATGCCATTAAAAACTTGTGTTGAAACGGACTTTCAGTGCAAAAAAAAAAAGGGGGGGGGGGGCTGAATACATGGCTTGTAATGTACAAATCATATAAGTAGAGCTGACCACATGCTTCATCAAACACCACACTATAAAAATGCACTCCTATGCTTAAACAGACAAACAGCATGATGGTGTATGATGGAATGGAAGCATAGGGTCACACATGCATTCATATGCCAAGCATAACTTACCATGCATCAAGGGTAGTATAATCATACAATAAGTCTGAGGGTTGGTCCTCCTCCATCAATATACTCTCATATTCCTTTGAGGAAAGAACAGGTCGTTTGAGAGTAAGGTAGTCTAGAGATGTGGCAGTGGGAAGCGGGACTGAAGCCACTACCGAGTGGGCACTGGCAGGACCTTGAGAACCCCCACCAACACTGTCCACTGGTTTTGTGACTGGCTCTACACTGGAAGTGGCAGGATACGGAGAAAACACCTGCAATACAAATGATTATATTAACTTTCCAATATCCAGAAATGGCTCATTCATTCAGAATTAGCTAGTGTTATTATCATGCCTGTGAATAAATGTTTTATCAGGAAAACTACCAAAAAGAAATATCGTAAAGAATCACAACCTGAATGCGTAATTTAGTTAATGACACTTTCAACAGCTCACATTACACAGTGTCAAAAAACAGTCAAATAACTTGTGAATAATGAATTTGAAAAGATGTGGAAAGGAGCATTTATAGTCCTGCTGATATATACATCTGGAGTGAAAAAATGCAATCCCTGAGCCACTTTATAATGTGCATACACCATTAAAATACATCAGTGCACAGCCAATGAAGATTAAGGTACCACACTGGCATTTGCCAAGAGAGACAGAAGCAAACCATGAATGCTTACTCAAAATCAGATGGAGGAATGAGATTGATGCCAGGACCTCCAGAATACAAAGAAGGAATGCAAACGCAAACTACAAGAGCATACTGTTTGGTGAGATCAAGAGAATAAAAGTACATTACTACATTACAAAAACTAACAAAAATTATCACTATTATCTAGGTTCAGACAGAGAATTATTTTCACCATGCATACATTGAGTAATTTTATAAATGATGTAATTAAAAATAGCAATTCAAAGTAAACACAATTTTTTTTATCCTGCTTTGTGTATAATCACCAGCTGTAATTATTTCACAAGCACAAATATGTGTAAACACATACTTCTAAAAATCGAGCTGTTTTGCCAAGTCTTTCGTCTTTCACTACCATACAACAAGACAATGCACAATGAATACAAAACATGAATGACCTTACCTGCGTGCATTTTCACAAATTCACTGATACAAGACTGAACACAATTAATCTGCTCTGAAAACAGAATTTGATTCTACCCACCTGATTTGATACTGAAGAAACTGACTTAGGGCCATTGAGATCTGAGGGTGTAGCAGCAGGCGTGACTTTTTCCTGAGATTCTGAAGGGGTAGCAGGTTGAGGATGACCAGCACCACTGTTAGAGGTGGGTGGGTGAGGGCTAAGGGTGGGCATGGTTTGGTCAGCAGGAGGAACTGATGCTGGCTGGGAGTGAGGATTTGGCAGTGGGGATGGAGCAGCAGAGGCAGGGGAACCAACTGATGGAACTGGCACTGTATCTCCTAGACCACTCCCACCATGCATATTTGGCAGTGGATTAGGAGTCAAGGACTGGCCATGGGGATATGAGGGGGGGCCTCCTGAAGGAGTACCTGAACCTCCCACCAACCTGCACAAAGAACAAATTCTGAATTAAAATATGTCCAGTCACTTTCAGTAGTAGTGAAACTTACTCTGTCAAAAGGCTGTGTGAACACAGAAATTTCTTAATTCAAACAAACTCCAAATTTCAAATTTCAAACTATATAATCATTTTAATCTACTGAGCATTAAACAAAATATACGTAATTTTCTGTACAACTTCATGTTCATGAACTGAGGGAGGAGAGACTATTGCCAAGTGCGAAGGTGTCTTCTTCAGATGTTAATCATGCCACAATTAACACTGTAAATATTAACAGGTAAGTGATCCCACACAACATACTTTGTTGTTATAACATTCAGCTTCAAGAATACACAACAAACTTTTATTTCCTACCTCAAAAAATGCCCAGATACACAGAAAAAATGTATTGGACATGTTTTAATCTGCAGTATTTGTCTAAAGCACTTTTTGGGCTGACAAGCGTACAGCACCATATGTAGGACTTCAGATGAAGTGTTGTAACCCTGTCTAATTTTAACCAGTTTTAACAGGAATCAGAAATGCCTGACAACTTTTGCTACACAGAATTTTAAAATATCTGGCCTACAGGTCAGGCATTGACACCAACTCACAGAAAGATGAAAATGGACTCCAGATAAGCCATCATTCTTACAATGAAATGAAAACCTAAAATAGCATGCTTCTTCAATAATGGAAAACAGACATATGTATAACATTTCTGTGGCTTTAAATGACAAGTCTGTTTTGGTGGCAGATTCAATACTTTGTGACTAAGCTTGTAAACTTGAAACAAAACAAAGCTGTTTAAAGACCACAAACAGTTCACAATTCAAACTGTTCACCTCACATAACCTTTCTTCTAAAATCAGCTGAATATTTTACTGTGATAACAGTTAACTTCATAGCATATATGCTACATAGCAAAATGTGTCCTCTATACCTGGAGACCAATTACTACACTTTCTTAACAACTCTATATTTACATGCATAAAAAAAGGAATTATGCATTATCAGTATACCTAGAGAAAGAAAGGAAAAGAGTCTGGACAGCACTTAGAAGATAAACAGCACAAAAGCATCTGGATGCATTAACATATGACACATTCCTGACATTTCAAATCCCCATAAAGCATGACAGTTATTACTTAGCACTGACGATCTGCATAAATATAACTACTTCACGAAACAGTGTTCACGTTAATAACTGTAGTTCATGCCATTCAAATTAAAATGTTAGAATTAACAAATACACCACATTAACATGTTGCAATATATTACATGCATTTTCTTTAACAAAATATAGGCCTGGAAATGTGTTACATTTTATGAATCATTATATCTGTTATAATTCTTCACACATGAAACCAATTTAAACCGCTCAATCAATCCACAAGTGAAGTGCGAAGTGTGTATGACATGACACAATGTCAGGAACACTTCTTCCTTCGCATGAGACCAGTGGTAAGCAACACACGGCCTGTTGAAGTTACATCTGTGGCTTGAGAGAGATTTTGAACATGTGTACTTTATGCTCGCACATCAGAATGAAGGACAATTTCTTGGCGAGCTCATGCATTTCACGTGCAAAGTTAAACCTCATAAACATTTGTTATGTTTTAATGGGATATGTGCATGTTGGATGGGAGCATTCTATGTTGGAAATTTTACAGATTGAGAAAAGTATGGAATAGTAAGCTCCACCATCCCTCTTACACTTTCAGTTCTAAGCAAGTTCTAAAAAAAAATTATTGAAAGTGTACTTCAGTCATAACTTTAGAGAATGGAATTCCAAGTATTTCTGAAAAAATATCAGTGACAAAAAACAAAGAACACATCACACTCTTTTTAAAAATAATATAAGTCCTAAAACATAATTAATATTGAACTGTATTATTATTTTACTAATAACGAATGAGTAATTTAGTCCCTTAATCACTAAATATAATACAAAGTTTCCCTAAAACCAAAAGATTTTTATTGTTAAACATAAGTTTGTGGCTTTCCAACAGTTTGCAGACATTCAAATGGCCCCTGTGAAATACAAAGATGCTCAGCACTGCAACAGGCTTTTCCAATAATTTTAACCCCTAAACACAAAACCCCCAAAAATCATGATAGATTTACTTCTGTCATCATCACTTTATAAGTATCTTACATGAAAGGAATATAGATGGAAATCACCTTCAAGTTATAGGATCTTGCTTGGGTAACTATGTGAACCAAGATATGGGGATTATATGCATATTTTATTTTCTTTCATCCTGAAATTCAGAACCAAACTAAACTTTCATTGGTAAACAGTAAGTTTATCCGAATTTCCGGTAGCACCTTTTTTGTCCCAAGCAGAGGAAAATGGAGCCAGCCCATATGCCTTTCATCCTACCTGTGCCAGAACATGGGATGATCTTTAGATGTGTTATGAGTGGATGACACTGGGTGGATGGTGTGTTGTGAGGTATGCATTCTGTTGAATGCAGCACGTGAATTTTCAATACATTTAAGTGTGTCACGGAAAAACATGTTTCTCAGAGCTTTGTACAAGACATCCTACACCAACCGTGTCATGTAAAGAACAATATACAGAATATTGGAAAAATTTTGAACAGGTTCACTGTTGGACAACACAAGAAAACAAAAATGTTAAATTTGAACTGGACAGAAGTTAGTCAATATTGGTACTTGAACAGAAGAAGGCCCCAGGAAATCTTTGCACTGGTTTGGTGCAAAGACGGGTGTCAAAATCTTCAGCACACAGGGCAACAAAACTGTTAGAACTATGCCTACACAAATTTGCAGCCATACAGTAACTCCTCTAGAGCGGTGAGCAAGAAGCCATATATTTCCTGATTGAGGCCAACTTTACATTTTAAAGAAATGTAAACAGCCAGAATAAGTCTGCCATTTTCTAGCTCTACCATGATCACAAATGGAAACATGCACTTAACATTTAACAAGACATTACTCAACAGTCACACGTACTACATCCTTATTGCAAGCAGGAAATGACCCAACCGACACTATCTGTACTTAGTGGTAGATGTTCATGCAAGCAGCAATTGTGTCATCTTGTGCTCAGTCTGAAAACTATTTAATTGCACCATGTATATCAAAGTAATGTGAGAATGCTGGGTAAGTAAGGGCTCAAGTAAGCTGGGATCTTGTAAGGGTGCAAAATATATTTATATCACTCCATAAACACTTAAAATACTACTACATTCTTAATTAATTCGTTAAGAATATACCAGTGTGTGGAGCTTTTTCGTGGAATGGTATAAATATAAATGAATGAGTGAATAATAATAATGATAATGATTATAATAATAATGGTGGTGGCAGTGGTGATAATGAAAACAATGATAATGATGATGCCCAGAAAAGCATAGGGAAGGAGATAAATATATTAAAATATTCAGATAAGAAACCAGTATTGTGCAAGAAGGCATAGACAGGTTGGTCCCAACACAGGGAGAGCAATTAGCACTGGCATTAATGCCAGCATTACAATAGTTAGTTCTCGTGTTATGCCACTATTTCATGTGACGTACAAGTCATACGAACCTCGAGAGCGGCCCTGCCACCTCAACAGCCCAAGCCCCTTCCTCTGTAAGGGGCGAACGCCGGTGGAATGGCATCACACCCCCTCGCCCGGACCCACGGCTACCCTTCTCGGTTTTCTCAACCTTCAGAGTTCTCACACCCCCGATATTATTAACTCCACCCTTGTTCTGAGCCATATGTTTTGCACCTGGGCCTTTCTTACACCTGAAAGTTTGGAAGCATTATGTGTCACACTACTGCTTCAAGAGCAGCCACTTCACCTCAGATAGTGAAATTTAACTACTAACCAATTTTCTCTTTGGCTGCATGACTTAACATGTATCTCTGCACTTAAAACACTTTGTACAACATAGGCCACCCTCCGTCGTATACACTGCAGTGAAACGAGAAATACGCAATTCCCGGTTATAGAAAGAATTGCACTGTTCAAAATAAAAAGGTTTATTAGCCACTGAAAACATTGTCAAAGTAAAAAAAGACTGATATGCAATGTCACAGTTGGCTGAAGTAATATCTTTTCAACTGGACTGTCAGAGTTAACATAATATCTAGTGTTAACTTTCCTATACTTTTTGTCCTCCAATTTAATACCCGTATGCAGGTAAACGTACAATGACCCTTTAAGTGAAAGACTAAGGTTGAAATTGTGTGCACTTCATACTGCATGTGCTACATCATTCACACCTAAATTATCTGATATACTACTTTCAGGAAACAACAGATCCAGCAACTCATTTTCAGAACTACAATAGCAGAACAGATGCATGCTGTGCTTAACGTAAGATATTTACGAATGTGTAAAAAGACTGTAAAGAAAGGTAAGATGACGGAATGCAATATTTACTAACATAATATGCAAATAGATAACAGATCATAGCTACTTTGTGTTGAAACAATGTCTATGAATACTATGGTATGCTATTGCTAAAACAGAGCCTACTTTGTAGACACTACAGAACTAAGACACATAACATTCCCAAAAAATAACATATCAATATGACAGAGAATCAAAATGCAGTCATGCTTTAACAAACTGTAGTAACTCTTCCACCAGATAATATCAATGTGACAATACCTGTCAGTAATGAGATATGCTCAAATTGTGAATCTTGTCAAAAGAGGGATTATCACAGAAATTAATTACTGAAGTTAACATCACAAACACAATGCATTTTATGCAATATAATATTAAATATATACCTAAACTACCCCTCAGTTTTCTTCAAAATGCACATCTTAAGCCCCAAAAATTTGTAATTTCAAATTACTAATTTGAAAAACTTGACAGTGGATTTCATTACATAGGGTTGGAACAGAAGTTCAAATTTCAACTATTATGAAAACTATAAACTTTTACTGCCATATACATGTCAAAAAATTCTATGTTATGCTTAAAAACAGTGGTTCTTAACCTGTTGCCCACAGATTTCAGGATGTTATTTCAGATGGTTTGTAAATTCACACACCATACATGCCACTGTATGCCTAATATCCTAGAACTAGATGCAGCAAATAGAAGTTTGCAACTCCTGGCATGTTCTAGGCCATATTCTATGCACAGTGCATGTGTAATGCTACCAGTTATCCCCAATGGACATATCGCCTTTGAACCAGAGAAAAAAGACCAAGCTACACATATGAAATTGAGAGGGTTCTGACTGCACTTGACAAAAAAGGAGAAAACCACGCAATTTTTAGCCACATGTAACCAATGGCAATTTTTTTCGTATTAAATTGCAGTAACATATTTGTTTGTTTTCAACGTGTTTGAATGACTATTTGTTACATACCTTGTTTTCATATGCAATATTTGATTCCACAAAACAAATGTTGTTTCCTTTGTATATATTCTATTCACCCAGACTAATTACAATCCCAAATATTAGTGGTGCTGATTATATATCACTGATTTTATTCCAGTATCTGGCTTCAATTTGGGTCAAAACTTGATAACTGATCAGTGGCTGAAAACAGACGCATTGAAAAGGAAAGAACTAAATGGAAATCATAAGTCTAGTGAAACTCTGCAGCACAATCAAAATCAACACAAACTGCAAACACACAGTGACAGCTGCCTCACGACCAGTTTCACATGGAGGGATTCTGAAGATTATCAAACACCACTTTGCATGATTTGTTTCAGTATCCTCTCAAACAAAGGCTTAAAGTTGGCCAAATTTCATGGACTTTCAGATACCAAACACAGTGACTGTGCATACAAGTGAAATTTTTACAGCAAACTGAAAGAATTAAATTCAAGTACAAAACTGCTGCAGTGGACAGCTACAGGTAATGTTAATTCAAAGGCAGTGGTTCCTTCTTTTGAGTACCTTTCCTAGCAACAAGAGCACAAGAAAGCTACTCATAATCAGATAAGGCTTAATATTATCAGCAGTGAAGGAAATGGTTAGTACAAAGTTAAGAGAGAAGGGCTGCATGGAAATAAATGCTATCTCACTGTCAAATAATACAGTCCAACGCAGCACTGGAGAAATTAACGAGAACAATGAGGAAAAGATGACAACACAAACACGCAGTAGTTGTTTCTATGTTCTTCAACTTGATAAATTCAAAAACATCATAGAACTATTCAATCATCTGCAATTTGTTAAATACAACTTCATTAAAAACATGAATGAAGACCTCATCTTTTGCATGTCAGTGCATAGAAGGGGAACTTCCAATTCCATTTTTCGTAATTCTGGGTAACTTCATGAAAGAGTGCAACAGAAAATTTTAAAAGTGTGTTGGAATTTTCAGCGATTAGGCTCATGCTATGACAGGTACATAAGCCAAGTAGCTGCTCGTGAGAAATGTCACCAGAAGCCAAATTACACACTGCCGCATCCATAGAAAATCACTAACAATGAAGAACATTCTCAATGAGCTATGCAGTTTTGGAGGAATCCATGGAAACTGTTAAGGCATTACCTTCACATTCAAGAATGTTTGGGATATATGTGAGGAGATTGGCAATGACCACTATCAACCGCTTCTATATACAGAGAATCCAGTGCCTCTCTTGAGGGAGGATTCTCACACATCTACTCAAGTTGCCAAATGAAGCAAGAACTAATCTGCTTCAATCAAATTTTCTGTTTTCACATTACTTTTGAGGTCTTTTCTTTGCAACAAAGCACATTTAACTGATGTTTCCAATTACCTTAATGGACTCCAAAAATCTTCTGGAAAAATCCAAACTATGTTTAGTACAAAAAATATCTAGGATGATGAAATCAGGTGTGTGGACTCAATGATGGATCCAATCTACAAATCATGATCAAATCTTCCATACCCCCCCTAACCAGTTGTGTGGACTCACTGATGGAACCAAACTACAAATCATTATCATGTTTTCCAAACTTCTTAACCATAAGAGAAATGCAGCTTTCATACAAAGCAAAACATGACAACTTGTACATGAATGGCTGCAAATCCTCTCACATATAACTCCATGAGTAATCATACTGAAAAATCTGAAAAGAAATGAACAAAGACTACCTAACAGAGCTTTCATGTGAAAACTCCTCAAGTTTGTATTCACATGAAAGTATATAAAAGTTCACTCAGAGTACAGAGAACTGAGTCATTTGAAAAGGCTAGGAAACCACTGCACAAGATGACGGGCAACTTCTGGTCCATCTAGATTTCCATTTAAGAATTGTACCTTTAGGTCATTCTGTAACTACTCAGCAATATTAAATTTCAATCACAATTTAACACAGTTCCTAGAAAATTTGTAGTCATAATCCCTACAAGCTGTGGCCACAGATTATTTTTGCTTATCTTTGTTGCTTTGATACATTTGTATAAACCCTCTGACTAACCTTTCAGCTATCCAAAACACTTATATTATCCTAAAAGCTGACTCAGGTTTAATGAGTAAACAGTGCAACTCACTTTGAGCAACTGCACATGGATTTCCGCGTAGGGTCCGCAAAGTCCCAATGTCCTGCTTGTGGCTGTTGAGTAGGTACAGCGTCATTACCACCACTGTTCTGTTCGGTAACCTCATGCTGTGTGGGATTAAGGGTGCTGTCCTGCCAGACATGCTCTGGCAGACTGGTTGCTGGAGAAGGGCTAAGCTGCATTGAGGCTGGGTGATAACCACTTGCTGCTGCAGGAAATGGTGAAGATGGACAAGGTGGCCTGTTGCGCACAATAATGGGCTGTGGGCAAGGTGAACATGGGGGAGTTACAGCAGCAGCTGATGATGATGGAAGCCCAGTAGACTTCATCACTGCTGCTGTCGTGCCTGTTGGAGAAACAGCACCCTGGCGAACTGCTGAAGATGGAGATGATGCTGGATCATCCATGTCCGTAACCAGTACATAACACGTGGGATATCGCATTTTCACACCTCCCACCACAACTTCAACAGCAGGAGGAAGAAGAACCTCTTCACCCCCAATTTCGCAGCTTGAGAACTTGGTGTCAATGGGATAAAACTGTTGCCATTCGTCAAGCTGACGCTTTGTCTGGACATCCATCGTCTTATAGGCCTGACCCGTGAGAGATCCCGCCAATCCATAAGGTGCTAGTATCACTGAAATATGTAAGTTCATATGTAAATATTGGGCACTTCTATATGCAAATTAAAATTACTTGTATATTATGATGTATACACATTCCAACAACACATACTTCAAACCAATCAGCAGCAAAATATACAACAAACTACTATACTTTACTGCTACATTTTTTTAACGTCAGATATTGCAAATTCTTGAGTGAGGAATGCAACATATGCAGAACACTTGGTTTCTGTAGGTTTCAATAATAACTCATGAAATGAGACAACAGTTTAAATATTAATCCCACAGAAGTGGGGTGGTGAAGGAGATTATAAATGAAAATACAAGGTCTTTATTTCATATCTACTTCTTTAACAGACAGATTGCCAAAGGCTATGCTACTCTTTAATCTCTTCCAAAAGATAATAACAGTAAGAAAATGTCTAAGTTGTTTCATGTTCAATCTCAAAAAGTATAAAGATCCTGCTTCTTCGCGCAATGTATTTGAACATTTCTAACCTCTCACTGCTTTCTGAAAAACCAACTACTTTGGAAATGAAGTCCATGGACTAGGATCCTTTACGAGAAGGTAACAGTCAAGAACCTCCCGGTCCATTACGGAAATGAAAGGCCCAGTATCATGTTCACAGCAACCTACCACTAGATTCCAACCTGAGTCAAATGAATCCATTTTATATCCTCTCGTCTTACGCCTGTGCCTCCTAAATGGCTCTGACCTTCCTCACATGTGAGATCTCCCTACCATCCCATCTTCCTTTACTTTATCAACCTAGTCATGTTTGATGACAGTAAAACATAAAACTGATCCTGTCCATGCTATGAAGGCATATGAGTGGAGCAGAGGTATAGTTCCAATCATTCTTAACCTCAGCACTATACAGAGGTGAATGGTTAACTTCACATTACAAATCATGAAGCTCCAGAGGCCTTCCTTCTGGTATATCATGCAGCATATGTCAGTGGACATTCACCCATGAGGATGTGACCAAAAAGCTATTCTGAAACGTTGGTAAACAAATATCAACATCCCAGAAGAGCAAAGGACTCAACTACACCACAGCGGAAGCCTGAAATCTCACGTATGAAGCTTCCATCTTTGTATATCCTCCTTTTTCTTTCTGTCTTAGGTCAAAATGTGTCCCTCAGTAGTTTATCTTGGAATCAGAACAGTTAAAAATTTTGAACACTTTAATCTCTAAGTTTTGAGGGAACAGACTGAAAGAAGAGAGGGTGTGCACTAAAATACAAGCGATACTAAGATTCCAAGGTATAACATTCTACTAAATAAGATCTTCTCTATTTGCGTCATGTTTTACGGGCTTTGGTGGGGTGGCATAGTAATCACATGCTTGTGTACAGTCTTGACGGAAGCAGAGTCCCTTTCCTTTCCTGAATTTTTTCATGCCAAATATGCACATAGTATTTTAGTGCAACTTTATAATGTGCCTCACAATTTCAGTGTAATGTGTTTTATACAAAGCCATGTTTTCATTTCAACAGTTCATACAATAAGCACATGGTGTTCACAATCAATAAACCTGAAACAAATGCAAAAATACCTGGTATGCCTGAAGAGGAAGCTTGTGCTTGGAGGATATGTTGATGTGTCAAGTTCCGTACCAAAGGATGCACTCGTACATCCATGCTTGCACACACCGTACTCTCTCCATGCACAAAGAATGCAAATGAGAATGAGAAATGGGTGCTGAAAAATATAAGAAAGAAACACAACTTTATTTTGCTGTAATGACTTACATCTACTTCCAAGTGAATCAGCATTAACAAAAGAACCATTTTCAGTTCACATTAAAATGTATATCACATCCAATTTATATGGAAGTGTAAATTTAAATTTATGTGACTGTATCAATTGTCATAAAAAATTGGACATGGATCCCGCAAATATATGCAATACATTATTAGCTGATGAATACGACACATTCAATTCTTAGTAGAAAACGTAAAGCCTATATTCCTACAATTTAAATTTACATGACTGTATCAACTGTAGTCAAAAAATGGACAAGTATCCTGAAAAAATATGCAATACATTATTTGCTGATGGATAGGACACATTCGATTCTAAGTAGAAAACATAAAGCATATATTCCTGCTGGACAAACTACTCAAATTTCTTTCACTTGTGAAAATTAAATCACGGAAGCATTTGGAGTTATAATTCATAAACAGCCTTTCATTTTTACACTGGAATTGGTACAGAAAGTATTTATTTACTGCTTCCAAGTTATCCTATCAAAAGCACTAAAATCAAGCATCACATTTTCCCTGAACAGGTGAGGGATTGTACACAAAGCCTTCTTTATTTAAAAAATTATCCAAAGCTGGTATAAGAGAGTACTTAACATTCACATGTGTTCACAGTAACCATTGTAACAAAATATGCTAATTAGAAAGACATACCTAACTACATGCAATCTTAATATAACATAGTGAAACTGCAATAAAAATACAACTATATTTACAGAATACACTAGTCAAATGATACCTGTGAACCACTAAGATTTCTCAGTCCAAAAAACATGTGCAAGTGAAAATCAGGAAATGATAAATACTCCTATGGAGAACTCAAATGCAACAAAAATGCATATCGTATTGCTCAGTTAGATTCCCCTTAAAAAAAAAAAGTGCAAAAATTGGATACAGCAGTGTTCTGTATTCCTTGGAAGCATTCTGGCTTCTGTCAGCAACAGCAGGCACACATCACAGAGGGACAGACACTAATTGGCTCAATTAAAAAAGGGGGGGGGGCAGAGCATCATACTACTGCTGGGTCCTGAGTTCCAAAAACATGAGCATGAGCACAAACGAAGAGTGCACTGTACTGTTTTGTGACAGCACAACAGAGCAGACCTGAGAGTTATTTGGGAAAATACTGAGAAAGACAGTTCCTTTCTCAATGCATTAAATATACTAAGTCAACATACATCGTATCAGTGTTGTTTACACTGGAATGCTGTTCATTATCCTGCAGAAAGAAAGAAAATGGTTTCTCCCCAAACCCAGGGTTATGACAGCCTTCAGGTGGCTTGTAAAACTGCCAAAATAATCACGCTTGCATTTTTTCTGTATCCAACAATTTAACGCACTCAGGAGAAAATAAAATTGAAAAAATATGAGCAACTGTGTATGAATTTTATCACTTTGTGTAACATTAACCTGCATATTTTCAGTGACTTGCTGCAGTGCTGAGGATGTACAGGTACTACTTGGGTCACTAAACCAATGTAATTTACAATTCTCGGTCATGGAGAAAGAAGTCTGACAACCAGTAACACTGATAATGCTAAGTGCATGAAAAACTAAGCAAAAACATTCACTGATAAACATTTATAAGTGAGAATGGCTATCCCATGCACAAACAGAAGAAATGACAAAAAGATAAACCAATACTGTTATTACTGTAGCCTTACAGTTAATGAATTGGTCCATACAATTCACACCTTCTCTAAAGTACTGTGCTCACATGTACAGTGTGTTCCACTAATAAAGCTGTAAAATATTTGTATGAATAAGTTTACAAAAGTTAAAATTGTGCCAACATTAGGCTGACAGAACAAACTTAAGACAGCCTGTTAGAGTGGATTAAAAGTGACACATTTCTAAACACATGATGTCCGTGCTCCTAAAAAATATACTATGAGAAAAAGAAATAAACAATCAAATTGTCTCCTTGATGTTCATTTACTTGTTCAACTAACAGTTTATTTCACAAGAGGCGTTCAGAAAAGCTTCGGAATCCAAGTGCACCTTAACAGATTTATTCAGTGTCAGTTTTGCGGAATTTCACAGTGGTGTAACTGAGGATTTCACCATTCTGAGAAGTGATAATAAATTGCTGGGTATGTGGTTCCACTTAGCTGGTGATGCAGTGTCACATCACAGAAGACCAAAGTCCTGGCTAGAGTAATTCTAATTAAACATTATGACCAATGAAGAGAAAATAAATTACTGTTCACTGACATTCTATACCACTACTTATGGGACAATAAAATAAACTACTGCAAACCAAGGAAACAGACAGCAGCAGTAGCAAGCAGCAACTATTCTTCTGAACACAAATATTTTTCCTATGACTATTTCATCTCTGTGAAACATTTATGGCTGATGTTGAAAAAATTCATTTCCTGTCTCATAAACAACAATGAGAAAGATGTCACAAAGAAGGTAAAACTCTTTACATGCCTTACCAATTTGGTTGTTTCCTTGTATTTGTGTATTCTGTATACCTAAAAACCAATATATTTATGGCTTAATGCAAATGGGAACTTCGTGAAGATCTTCTAGAATGCAGGCAACAAATTTAGAAAATGACAATGGCAAAGAAACAGATAGAAGGCACTGTCAGTGTCAGATTCCACTCAAAATACACACGAACAAGAATATGTATACATGCCCATCTCTTACATCTGAGACCACAAAATCACACTGACATGTAGTACATATTCTAAACGCCATTTTCTACCTGTCCAAGTACTAAAGAATACATTTGTTCTAATAATACCATTCTGGGATTGGTGCTATACCAACACACAGATGATATGGAAGAAAACTGCTTTATCTTCTGTCAACATAATCTCCCTTGACTACAACACACATTTTACACCTTTCTAAATGTTTAGTAAAACAATCACTGTAGGTATCAACTGAAACTGTATTTAATTCCACAGTTATGCTCTCCTAGATGTCATGATGTCCTGAAACCTTCTTCGTTTTGGAGCAGTTTTAACTTTTGGGACCTGGGAGTTGCCTGCTGCCACAAGGTCTTATGAATAAGGTGGGTATCTGATCTCCACCACACTCTTATTTGAAGTGCTTCCCTAACAAGCAGAATGAGCTCAACCATGAGACTATGCAAAACAAGTTTACGAAATATTCATGAGTAATCTCATAAAGTGTCTCCCGGTTAATGTACCACTATTTCCCATCAATATTAGGTTCACATCCACACAAATCCTTGGATCATCTTCCAAGTCCTCACACATCTCTCTCAATTTTTAAACCATTTGAATACATACATAAAGACACAAAGAGGTTTTCAGTCATCCCCATGTCTGTTTTTCCCAAGCCTGAAACATAACTTTATGTTCACTCACACCACTCTATTCCGACTAGGAGAAATACATCACACACTCCACGCAGATACTGGTAAACTGAGCTAAAATTTTATTTTCATTAATCAGTGGTGGTCATAACATGAATTAATAGAAACTAGCAACAAATGGTTTACGCACCAAACCATATCTACGTGGTAGCATCAACCCCTGAACTTTACTGCTTCACCATGTCATCCTGTTTCAGCAAGACAATGCAACAGCTAACACCACAATCCATTTCCATGCCTTCTATAAATGTGATCAGTAGAAACCTCATATTAACAACAATGAACAGCACTAAAATTCTTGGACCCCCTAACCAAGAGAAACCAGAACAGCACTGACCAATGCTCTGCCTGCTGTCACATGAAATGGCCTTGGCCTGAGTGTGAACAGTGATGTGTAGGGCCACTAAAAAAAAGTCTCATATACTTCAATAAGACATGTACAAGAATTGTATGAATTCCACTGCTTAACACTGTCATGTACGTTCCTGTGGGACTTCATTTTTCTTGTCTAGCACATGGTCAGCTGGGTGACAACATGAAAAGAGGATAAGGCTGAAGGTCAGGAATAAATAATTAATTAACTATACACAATGATGGAATAATACAGTGGGCACTGGACGATATCCAAACCCACTGTGGCAAAGAAAAACCAGCCCAGGAACTGCATACTGCATGAACATAAATACACCACCAGGCATGTCACATGGCTAGTGACAGTTGGCCTTAAAAAAAATTCTGTTCTGAAGCTAAAAGAAGTGTAAGAGAGGTCAAAAACTTAGAGGAGATAAAAATATAAGCAACAACTATACATACCAAAAACGGTACCTCACAATGCAGTACACAAATTTCTCTAATGCAATGATAAATAAATAATCATTTAATTCAGATTAAATAAACCAATGAGAATGGAGAAGAAATGAATATGAAATGCAATGGCCATTACAACTGAATTACCTCTTCCCAATAAGTTTCTCTGCTCCATCATACGGCTGAACAAACCACTTGCCGATTCGAACAAAATCACGTGACAGCAAGCACCTGACAAGAGAAAAAATAGCATGAATTTACGGCAATGATTACGACCATTTTATGACACTAAAGTAAAATAATTATACTGACATTTCAAAGCCAGAAATGGAAGCTTGTGTAAAGAGAACGGTATCTTCTACCATCCTCATACATTTAGCACAGAGTAAAAGTTGAACAAGAAGCTCAAGTTCAAAACATTCATTCACACAACTATCAGTTAACATTTAAACATAATGAAGTTTTCATGACAGCGAGTACTCTTTTCCAGACTGTGACAATATGAGGATTTGTCAGTACACAATGATAGCAGCACATTCCTCTAAAACATCTGAATCAACCTATGTAACTCAGGATAGCAATGTATAGACTTACCATACGAGGTCTGGCTAGATTCCTGCAATAACCTTATGTCTGTGGGACATGTTTTGAAAAATGCCACATTGGAATTCTGAGTAAAAAATTTTTCTCCTCACCATCATGGCCAGAGTGGGCATAGCCAGCCTCTTACATTATTATATCCTAAGGCTTTACTTAGATATAAAGATGGCCTGGATGTACAATGAGCATTTATCTGCCAAAGAACAACCAGTATATGTATGGAGCATGCATCTCTGCACATTCTTATCCCTTCACAGGCACCACAGCTTGTGTGCTGAGTACACACATAGTTGCCACCAAGGAGCACATGACCTAAGCGTGAATACACCTGAGGTCTGTAACTGACTGCATGGTAGTCTTTCTTAACCAGTATTCAAAGTTTCAGCATCATATTAACAAAAGCCAGCCAATGAACCCTCTTCTGGACCACTTCAATCGAAATCACATATTCATGCCCTACTTTGGTTAAGATCCATATTAAAGTTATGACCCCCCCTATAATACATCCTCCTTTGACACAACTGACTACAGTGTAGGAATTTGTCATTTTCCCATGCAAGCTACCTGCCCTGCCTATTTGTCCTCCTTGATTTAACTGCCCTAACCAAATCAGCTGATGAGCGCTAACTATGAAAGACCTCACTGTGAAATTTTCTCCACCTTCCTTTTCCTTTCTTGTGTATGACTACACCTCCTGAGCACCTTCAGTAAGACATGGGCAAAGTTGCTGCCATGCATAAGCACTGTAATATGAAGGTATTTTTAGAGCTCTGATAAGTCCCCACACATTCTACAGCTTGACGTTAGGTGTAGGCAGCTGGTCAGTTTCCTGCTGTGGCCCCAGTATCCACCCGAAAGAAGGCTGGTTTGACCCTACAGCTGATCTGCAACATGGCAGTGATGAAAAAAATCCCTGTCCCTGTCAGCAATTAAACCTCAACAGTACACCGGTCATTTTACAAACTGCTTTGCAGCTGTGAATCTTTTAATTCTGCATACAGGCACACATATGTGAATATTAAATTACAAACTCTATGACACAGACTGTTTATATGACAGTATAAATTTCCTTGTATATTTCACATAACATTTTGGAATGAACAATTTTAGAAAGGAAATGAATAAATATACCTATAAATATTGTACGCATGTGTCTGCATGCAGAAACAATTAACATGCCCACACACACACACTAACTGAACTAAGAAACAGAAAGCAGTGCATAACAATGAGGCAGTTTTCTGTTCAGGAAACTGAGAATTCATCGTTCATGGCAATGGTTTGGTAGGTAAAGTGAAAAGAAGCAAAACTGAGGGACTCAATGCAATGTATTAGAATTTGTAACAGTTGCTAATCCATCTTATCAACATCTAGAAACACTGCTGGCTATAATTACTCATTAATATGTTTTCAATATTTATCATAATTCTGTCTTTTTTAAGTGGTACCTTTCAATGAGATTATGCAGAGCTTTGAAGAGAAGAGACCTGCATTCATATGATAAGCCACTCTCCCATGATCCTTGCTCGCCATCTAGAACAAGAAAAATCAATTATTTAATACCAGAATTATATCTGAAAATGTCAAAATCGCTAAACCATAAGAAGGACATGTAATTAGCTCAGATTTCACCAGCATCTAGCTGTGGCTCCAGTATAACATAACATCTCACTACTTCCAGGCTAAAACAGAAAACCTGTCAAGATTTCATACGCATATTTTCCTTCAATTTATATGGTGAAAATATCATGCTCTTTAAATTATTAAGTATGCAAACAACAACTACAATAAATTTGTTAAATATGATTTCAAAGTACTGCACCCTCACCACGTCCGTGATTAATGTTAGAAGGCTGATTCGTACAGTCCTTGTATCCATGTTTATGGTCTAATTTTATGTATCCAATGATCCAGTATTTAGGGTAATTAAATGAAAAGTTAAACTCGAATTTTGGTTGGCCACCTAGTTCTTTCAAGCTGTGCACTGCCACAGAAAGACGTACTGTTGTTCACAAAATCACGTTACAGAATTTCAGGACCCTACATTACGCGAAACTAGCACCAACCCATTCCAAAAGTTCGCGTGACCTGTACACTGGTATTACTATTGGTCGGAAAATAAAAAGCACAAAGATAAGGTTACCTCCAGAGACATGAAGTTCATATGTTGATCAATAAATTCACTGGAATAATAATCCGGTGTAAACTTTTGAAGATAGATAAACATACATAAATACACATACGGCAAAGTTACAGACAGTAAAAAGGCGTTGAAACTATCTGCCATTACCTCTGAGCATGCTCTGATCCGGCGTGCATTTCCTTATTTGGATGGAAATTGCCAAGTTTTGCATACGCCGCTGCAGCGGCGTATCCGCGATGTTTAAAGAAACTCCACAAAAAGAAATCCAGCGACCGTAAAAGTTAACACTAACATTTCCATCTCCAAGGAAATCTGACGGTGTTTTATGTTCTTCCGGGCCGTCTAAAGTCGCTCTGTCATGTGGTAGCCTCGTCCGAGGCTATATCGCTCATTAAGTTTTTTACACATTTGCATTAAATCAGTTACTCATGGAAGGTCACTACTTCTTCAAATAATCCGTGAAAGACGCGATCACCAGACATCGGCGTTCAGAACCCCAACTTGATGGGATGCAGAAATATGAAAATCAAAATCTTCCGAGATGTTGCACAATGTTCTTTCGGTAAACTGGTGAAAGCGTAACATCCCAGACGACTTAATTATGCAGACACATTGCTGTGAGAACCCCGAAGCTCGCAATGCTTACATTTCTTGAAACAGGCGTGGGTTCTCTGACATCCCGTACCGTTGGTTCTGGCTGTTAACGCAACCAGAAGGGTGGAAGGAATCGAAACTCTAGGTACAGAAACACATTTTAATCAAAGTATTATCGTTAAAAAAAAACGGGAAGTACGCAGTCGCAACAAATCAACCGTAGGGTCGTTGAGAGTGGCTTCGAGTTCCACTGAAAAATGTCACCCCCCCCCCTCCCGGGACAAGGGCGGACCAGCTCAGAGTCTGTACACTTAATCGGAAAGACTGTAAATGCAGAGTAACTTGGGCTTGGTCTCAAAGGGCTAGAGAAAAAACATACGCAATATATCTTATGTTTATTGGACCGTGCATCATTATGATAGTTCAAGAATAGAAGACCAACTTGATGTCACTTGCTATTTTATTTCACTTCTTATGTGTTCAACATGTTTCGGACATTAATATATCCATCATCAGGAGCTTCCGACTATTCTGTTGAATTACCACATTGGTCGTATTATTCTTGGTCCGATGTGTGTGTGAGTTTCGGTGTGGTAGGGTTGGAGTGGTATCCGTGAAATAAAATAGCAAATGACATCAAGTTGGTCTTTTATTCATCAACAATACGCAATAAATATAGTCGATCCCCGGTAATTTGTACCGGCTTCCACCCCCACCCCCCCCCCCGGATGGGTGGCCCTGACCAGGCCCCCAAAACCACCGGAATTGATGGGGGCAAGGCATGCAGGGATTTTTTTTTTGCCC